>Ga0126373_10000192_pt1 | contig 41208 bp, 34 predicted proteins | sample PanSoiMetPlot_11_FD_92545 | JGI IMG/M metagenome (GOLD analysis project Ga0126373, IMG submission 92545) | Tropical forest soil microbial communities from Panama - MetaG Plot_11 | ecosystem: Environmental > Terrestrial > Soil > Tropical forest > Bulk soil | place: Panama | collected 2016-02-17 | reverse complement strand
TGGTGGGTGCCTTCGAGGCTGCCCTTTGGCCGGTCGACGGTTGCCGTCAACAGGGCGTTGCGCACGTCTTCAAGGCTGATGCCGCGAGAGGCGAGCGAACCCGGATTGACCTGCACGTGCGGCGCGAACGGCCGCTGGCCAAAAATTCTCGCTTCCGAGACGCCCTTCGTCGTCGACAGCTTCTGCGCCAGGATCGTGTAGGCGAAATCGTCGACCCGGTAAATCGGCAGCGTATCGGAATGCACGGCATAGATCAGGACGGGACGGTCCGCCGGGTTGGTCTTCCGGTAGGTCGGCGGGGTCGGCAGATCCTTCGGGAGCACGCCGCTGGCGGCGTTGATCGCGGTCTGCACATCCTGCGCGGCGGCATCGATATTGCGCTCTAGATCAAACTGCAGTGTGATCGACAGAGACCCGATGCCGCTCGTCGAGGTCATCTGATCGAGCGATGGGATCGTCGCGAATTGCTGCTCGAGCGGCGTCGCGATCGCCGACGCCATCGTCTCGGGGCTGGCGCCGGGATAATTGACCGAGACCACGATCGTCGGAAAATCGACCTTCGGCAGGGCCGCGACAGGCAACAGACCATAAGCGCCGATGCCGAAAACCAACACTCCCAGCATCATTAGCGAGGTCGCGATCGGCCGGCGAATAAAGGGCTCGGAAATGCTCATCGGCGGCCGCCTTCTCGTCTAGAAAAAGTGGGGCGGGGTTGGCCGGAGGCCGGTTCGGCTGTCACCCGGCGGCACCCGGCGAGTTAGAGCTCGCAGCTGGATTGACGCGAGCGCCGTCGGTCAGCCGGTATTGACCGTCGACGACGACCCGCTCGCCGGGTGTGAGGCCCTTTGTCACGACGGCAATGCCGTCCTGGATCGAGGCGACCTCGACGGCGCGCCGTTCGACCGTATTGTCCGGCTTGATCGTGTAGGCGTAATGGCCGTTCGGGCCGCTTTGCACCGTTTGGGCCGGCACCGTCGCGACGTTGTGGCGGGTTGAGAGGACCACGCGCAGGCTGACGAACTCACCGGGCCACAGCCGCTCCTCGTCGTTGTCGAAACGCGCCTTCAGGTGGATCGTGCCGGTCGCCTGGTCGATCGCGTTGTCGATCAGCGTCAGCTTGCCCTCGGCCAGCTGCTTCTTGCCGTCGCCGCTATACGCATAGACGACGAGCGGCGCCTTCTTGCTGTTTTCTCGCACGTCGTCTAGCGTCTCCTGCGGCAGTGTGAAGCTGACAAAGATCGGCTTTACCTCGGTGATCGTGACGAGGGGCGTGTTGTCGCTCGCATGAACGAGGTTGCCGATATCGACGAGCTTCGCTCCGAGGCGGCCGTCGATCGGCGAGCGAATATCGGCATAACTAAGGTTGAGCTTGGCAGTGTTGATCTGCGCCTCGTCGCCCTTTATCGCGGCCTGCAACTGTGCGACGAGGGCGGTCTGATTGTCATAGCTCTGCCGTGTCTGGTAACCGGTCCCAAGAAGTTTCTCGTAACGCGCAAGATCGAGTTTGGCGCCGGCTAGCTGCGCCTCGTCCTTTTGTTTCGTCGCCTGGGCCTGCTCCAATTGGGCCTGATAAGGCCGCGGATCGATCTGGATGAGGGGGTCTCCCTGCTGGACTTCCTGCCCCTCTTTGAAATCGATCTTGACGATCTGCCCGTCGACCCGGCTCTTGACAGCGACCGAATTGTAGGCCTGGACCGTGCCGATGCCGTGCAAAAATACCGGCACGTCCTGCGCAGCAACCGTCCCGGCCGTGACGGGGATCCCCGCAGCCGGCGCCTGCGCCACCGCCGGCTGGACCTGCGTATTCGGGCTCAGGCGCCAAAGCACTAGCGCTGCTGCAAGCGCCAGGATCGCGACAACGCCGACCGCACGCCTTACCATCTAGGGGTGCTCCTCACAACGAGGTATATCAAAGTACGCGTACTATCATAGACAAACTCTACGAGTCACTCCACAACAGCCGCTCCTGGATTTTTTGCCGCAGCCGATGCGGGGCGGGGGTCTACCGGCGCAGCGGAACCTCGATCGGCGCGCAGTTCGTGCGGCCCGACATCAGGCAGTCTTCGAGACGCGATCTTTCTCGCAGCTCTCTGACGAGAAGCACCCCGGCGATGGCCAACGCCAGGATGATGATCAATCCGATCAGCGCCGCCGACCGCCGCTGCTCGGCCTCCTCATCGCTCTGTTCCGATCGATGGTTCATCGGTTGACCGGCGGAGTTGCTGGCTTGAAAAGCGCGCACAATAGACCTACCGATGGTGGCGAACAACCCGTCACCCCCTCCCTAACCCTCGCCCGCTTGCGGGGAGGGAAGGGCCGGGGTGCGGGTTGCGGGCTCGGCTAGCTTTGGGCTATTGACGGCCATTCCGCCGCAACAGGATGACGAACATGGCGCAGAGCGGGCCGCTTGCCGGCATCACGATCATCGATCTTTCCCGCATCCTGGCGGGCCCTTATTGCACGCTGCTGCTCGCCGAGCTCGGCGCGCGCGTGATCAAGGTCGAACCGCCGGGGCACGGCGATGACGCGCGCCAGTACGGCCCGTTCAAAAACGGCAAATCGGCTTATTTCACTTCGGTCAACCGCGGCAAGGAGTCGATCGCGCTCGATCTCAAATCCCCCAACGGCCGTGACACCTTCGAGCGCCTGCTCGACAAAGCCGATGCTCTCGTTGAGAACTTTCGCCCGGGCACGATGGAGAAGCTCGGCTACGGCTGGGCAAGCCTGCATCCTCGCTACCCCCGCCTCGTCTATGCCGCCGCTTCGGGTTTCGGCCACAGCGGTCCATATTCCCATTACCCGGCCTACGACATGGTCGTGCAGGGTCTAGGCGGCATCATGAGCATCACCGGCCATCCCGGCATGCCGCTGACGCGCGTCGGAACCTCGGTCGGCGATCTCGCCGGCGGGCTCTACACCGCCGTCGCGCTCAACGCTGCGCTGCTGCATCGCGAGCGCACCGGCGAGGCGACCAAGGTCGATGTGGCGTTGTTCGATTGTCAGCTCGCGCTGCTCGAGAACGCAATCATGCGCTATACGACGACGGGCGAGATACCAGGTCCGATGGGCGCGCGCCACCCGTCGATCACACCGTTCGAGGCGTTTAACACGGCAGACGGCAATCTTATCATCGCGGCCGGCAATGACGGGCTCTTCGTCAAGCTGGCGCATGCGCTGGGCCGTCCCGATCTCGCCGAGAACCCGCTGTTCAAGACGAACTCGCTGCGCAACGAGCATCAGGAGGCGCTGCGCGCCGAGATCGAGGCCGTGCTCGGTAAAGAGAGCACAGATTACTGGATCGCTGCGCTCGAAGCCGCCGGGGTCCCGTGCGGCCCGGTCAACAACATCGCGCAGGCGATCGCGCACCCGCAGACCGCCGCCCGCAACATGCTTATTACCGTCGACGATCCGATCACCGGTCCGCTCAAACTCGCCGGCAATCCGATGAAACTGGCTGCTTTCGCCGACCCAGCAGCGCGTCGTCCCGCCCCCGATCTCGATGCCGATCGCGACAAGATCCTGCACGAACTCGGGCTGTGATAACCACCTCCTCCCATACCCTCCTGCGCATCCCCGGGCGGCTGAGCGGACCGGCCTTCGGCGACGATTTCTCGGAGGTCAAATCTGGCCGGTAGCCCAGGGAGGAGGTTCAGGGCGGGGGTCGGCTTTTTGGCGCTGCTGTTCGTCCTAGGCGGCGGCTTCTATCTTTACCTCCGCTCGGCCCTGCCCCAAACCGACGGTCGGATCGTCTTGTCGGGGCCCCGGGCCGAGATCCGTGTCGAGCGCGATGCCGACGATGTGCCATTGATCATCGCCCAGGACGACGAGGACGTCGCCTTCGGCCTCGGTTTTGTGCACGCGCAGGAACGACTGTTCCAGATGGAGCTGCAGCGGCGCTACGGCGCCGGGCGGCTCGCCGAGATCTTCGGGCCGCGGGCGGTCACGGTCGACCGGCAGATGCGGGTGCTCGGGCTTTACCGCGCCGCCGAAGCCGAAATTCCCTACCTTTCGCAGGAGATGCGCCAGGCGTTGGATGCTTACGCTGCTGGCGTCAACGCCTTTCTGGCGACACGCCGCGGCGCACTGCCGCCCGAATTCCTGATGCTTCGCTTCGTCCCCGAACCCTGGCGTGTCGCGGACAGTCTCGTCTGGGGAAAGCTGATGGCGGTTCAGCTTGGCGGCAATTACCGCGGCGAGCTGTTGCGCGCCCGGATGGCGCGGACGATTTCGGCGGCGGATCTCACCTTCCTGTACCCCGAATATCCGAAGGACGCGCCGACGACGCTCACGGAGATGGTTCCCATCTATCGCCGGCTGGCGCTCGAAAAGCTCTATGAGGCTCTGCCGGCGATCGTGGGACCGAACTACGCGTCAAACAGCTGGGTCGTCGACGGGAAACACAGCGCCAGCGGCAAACCGCTGCTGGCGAACGACCCGCACCTGGGCTTCAGCCTGCCGGGTTTCTGGTATCTCGCGCGGCTCAAGACGCCGCAACATGAAATCGCCGGCGGAACCGTGGCCGGTGTGCCGCTCGTCGTGATCGGCCACAACGAGCGGATCGCGTGGGGGTTCACGACGACGACCGCAGATGTCGAGGACATATTCGTCGAAAAGCTCGATCCCGCCGATCCCGGGCGTTACCTGACCCCGCAGGGAAGCGAGCCCTTCAAGGCGCACATTGAGCGGATATCGGTGCGCGGTGCGACGCCCGTCGACTTGACGATCCGCGAAACGCGACATGGACCGGTATTGTCCGATGTCTTGCCGCCCCGTACGGCCGAGCCCGGTTTTGTCCTCGCCTTGGCCGCGACCTTCTCGATGCCGCAAGACCGCAGCGCCGAGGCGCTATGGGAGGTCAATCGCGCAACAAACTGGACGAGCTTCCGCGCGGCATTGGAGAAATTTGTCGGCCCGGTTCAGAATATAGTCTATGCCGATGTCGACGGCACGATCGGGTTTATCGCGCCGGGGCTCGTTCCGCTCCGGCGGACGGGGGACGGCTGGCTGCCCGTCACGGGCTGGACCGGGGAATACGACTGGGCCGGGTTTATCCCGTTCGCGGCGCTGCCGAGCGCGATCAACCCGCCTGCGGGTCATTTCATCAGCGCCAACAACAAGATCGTGCCGGGCGGCTATCCCTATTTCTTGAGCCGCGACTGGGATCTGCCGAACCGGGCGGAACGGATTGAGGCGCTGCTCGCCGCCACGCCGATCCAGACCGCTGCGTCGAGCGCTGCGATGCAAGCCGATACGCTGTCTCTGATGGCGCAACAGCTCGCTCCGCTGATGACACGCATGGCCGATGAAAATGAACGTGTCGGGGAGGCCGTCGAGCGGCTGCGGCACTGGGACTTCCGCATGGATATGGATAAGGTCGAGCCGCTGCTGTTTACGGCCTGGCTGCGCGAGTTTAGCCGCATGATCCTCTTTTCCCGTCTTGGCGACGCCGTTGCCGATTATTGGGATTTGAAGCCGCGGGTGATGGAGAGGGTGCTGACGGAACGGCCGGACTGGTGCGACGACCCTAAGCACCCCGGTGAGGAAAGCTGCGGACGCCGTCTCACCCAATCGCTGGAAAGCGCGCTTGGTTGGCTGCGCGGCAACTTCGGGCCCGAAATGACGCAATGGCGGTGGGGGCGCGCACATGTTGCGCAGTTCGATAGCCCGGTCTTCAGCCGGCTGCCTGTGCTGCGGGATTGGTTGCAGGCCGCGATCTCGACCCCGGGGGGCTATGACACACTCAATCGCGGGCCAAGCACAATCCGCGACGACGCACAGCCCTTTGCGCAGCGGTTCGGAGCGGGATTGCGCATGATCAGCGATCTGGCGTCACCCAGCGACACCCGGATGGTGGCAGCGCCCGGCCAGTCCGGCGAACCGCTGTCGGCTCATTTCGCCGATCTGCTGCGCCGCTGGCGCAACTTCGACTGGCTCGTCCCCGGCCGATCCGCGCCTGTTTCTACCCTCGTTCTGGTTCCGCGCGAATGACCAACCTCGCATTGGACGCCCGGGCGGTGCGCGATGCCGCCGCCGCGATCGCGGGGGCGATTGCCCGCAGTCCGGTAATTGCGGCGCCCGGCTTATCCGAGCTCGCGGGCGCCGAGGTGCATTTGAAGCTGGAGACGCTGCATCGCACCGGCTCGTTCAAAGAACGCGGCGCACTCAACAAGCTGCTGACGCTCGACGCCCGCCAACGCGGCGCCGGGGTCGTCGCAATGTCCGCCGGCAATCACGCGCAGGGCGTCGCCCATCACGCCCGGCGGCTCGGGATCCCGGCGACGATCGTGATGCCCGAGGGCACGCCTTTCATCAAAATCGACCGGACTGAGGCGTACGGCGCCAAAGTCGTGCTGAAGGGCGACAGCCTCACCGCGGCGCGTCAAGCGGCCGATACGCTGGCGCGCGAACAGGGCCTCGTGCTCGTGCATCCCTATGACGATCCGGCGGTCATCGCCGGCCAAGGTACGATCGCACTCGAACTCCTCACCGATCGTCCCGACCTCGACACACTCGTTGTGCCGATTGGCGGAGGCGGGCTCATTTCCGGAATTGCCGTCGCCGCCAAGGCGCTCAATCCGGAAATCGAGATCGTTGGCGTGCAATCGAGTCTGTATCCGTCGATGTACCGCTTGATCCGCGGCATGGACCCTGGCCCACCCGCCGCAACTGCCACACTCGCCGAGGGGATCGCGGTCAAGGAGCCGGGCCGCCTGACGCGGCGCATCGTCCAGGCGCTTGTCTCGGAAATCCTGCTCGTCGACGACGCCGCGATCGAAGGCGCGATCGAGATGTTGCTCGAGCATCAGAAGCTAATCGCCGAAGGCGCCGGCGCCGCCGGGCTTGCCGCAGTGCTCGCGGCGCCCGAACGGTTTCGCGGACGGCGGGTTGGGATCGTAATTGGCGGCGGCAACATCGACGCGCGGCTGCTCGCCTCGATCCTGATGCGGGGGCTGGTGCGCGAAGGCCGGTTGGTGCGGCTGCGGTCAGAGCTGCCCGACGTGCCCGGCGCGCTCTCCCGTCTCTCGGGCGTCATCGGGAAGCACGCCGGCAACATCGTCGAGGTGCATCATCAGCGGCTGTTTCACGACACTTCGGTCAAACGCGCCGAGCTCGACGTGGTCGTCGAAACGCAGAACCGCCGGCATGTCGAGGTGCTCATCGCGGCACTGGTTGCTGCCGGCTTCCCGACGCAACTGCTGCTGTCGAACGGCGCGGAGGAAACGGGACCCTCTCCCTAACCCTGCCCGCTAGCGGGCAGGGAAGGGTGGGGGGCTAGCCCGCTCCTTCGACTACGAACACCCGGCCGCGGGAGGCGGCCTGCCGGATCTTCAGTGCGCTCTGGTATTCGTCGGAGCGGTACCAGCGGCGCGCCGTGTCCAAGTCGGGGAACTCAATGACGACGACCCGCTGCGGCTGCGGCTCGCCTTCGAAGAGCTCGATCTTGCCGCCACGCACGACAAAGCGGCCGCCGAACCGCGCGATGCTGGCCGCGGCGAGCGGCCGGTATTCTTCATAGGCGGCGGGTTCGGTGACTTGGATTTCGGCAATGATGTAAGCGGCCATAACATTCTCCTTTGCAGAGTTGACAATAATCCCCACATGCTGCGGGTCCGTTCCCAACCCAGGGTCACCGACAATGGCCAGTTTCGGCTACGCCTCAACGGCATATCGCGGCGCCGGGATGCCCGATCCGGCGGCGGTGCCGGCGGCCTATGACGGGGTGCTGTGGCGTCGCACTTTCGGCTATCTGGTCGACATCTGCTGCATCGGCGTGATCGAGATATTCGTGGGGATCGTGGTCGCCGTGCTGTCGATCCTCAGTTTCGGTTTGCTCAGTCCGGTGCTGTGGTTTCTCTTCGGACTGGTCCCGCTGGCCTATCATACGCTGCTGCTGAGCGGTTCCCGTTCGGCGACGTTCGGCATGCGGCTTTTCGACGTCGAGCTCCGCTCGGTGACGGGTGAACGCCCCGGCTTCCTGCAGGCTCTCGCGCAAACCGCACTGTTTTACATCACTGTCGGGGCGACCGGTTCGCTGATCCTGCTGGTCGCGCTGTTGAACCGGCACAAGCGCACCTTGCACGATATGCTGGCCGGCACCCTCGTCGTGCGCCGTTTCCCGGGCTTCTCGGGCGCCGCGCACGAATTCTGGAGCCGTTGACAGCGGCTTCGCTCCTCAACTCTCAAAGCCCTTTGGCGCGCCCCCCTCGGGATAAGCCCGTGTCCGTCCAGGGGAAAGCCGCAGCGTTCTGTTCCACGCGCGCCACAGCCTAAGCAGTCGCACACCGAGCGATGCCTCCAGCTTGGCCTCCAATTCATTTGCCCGCTGCTCCGCCTCAGTGGTGCGGGCCCGTTCGGCGGCAACTGATTGCCGCAATTGGCTCAACTCTTCGAGCAGCGGCACGACACAGTGGCTGACCTCGATTGCGTGTCCGCGAGCTGCGCTCGCTTCGCTTTCCAGCGACGCGGCGTGCTGTCTTAGATCCTCAAGCTCCGCCCGCAATTGCGCAATTTGGCTGTCTCTCCGGGCCCTCACATCGTTCGTTGTCGCGAGCCGCTGCTGCGTTTCGGCGAGCTCGCCTTCAAGGGCGCTCCGCTGCGCTTGCAGTGCGGCCCTCTGCTGTGCGGTCCGCGAGTTCGCCTCGGCAAGCTCGGCTTCGAGACGCGCGATCGACGCAGTCAACGTGGCGGCGCTCGCGCGCTCGGCCTCGAGGCAGCGCTGCGCGACGCGCAGCTCCGCGACCGGCGAGCGTAGATCTCGCGCGCCAACCAGCGGCATGCTCGATGGATCGCGATATTCGCGCGTACCATCGAATACTGCTAGCGGGTGGAGCATCAAGAATTGCAGATCCTCGGGATAGCCGCGCGCGGCCAAATCGCCAAGCGCAGTGCCGATGCCGGGGTGCGTAGCCGCGAACGCGTCCGAGTTCCAAAGCAACTTGAATCGGCGCAGCCCTCCCTCCTTATCCCTCCCCTGCTCGCGGGGGACGGAAGGGTGGGGGTTTTCGAGTTCCGCCTCGGCATGCGCTTGGAGCCAGCGGACCGTTTGCTCAGGTTCCGAAGCCAAATCCGCGATGTAGACCTTGCGATCGCGGAACTCCTGCTTGCCGGCTACGGCATTTCCGTTCCGCAAGGCCTCCAGCATGCCGTGAAAAGCGATCGGATAGCCCAAATTGAAGAATGCGTCGTGAACTGTGAGCACGCCGTCGATTTCAACGATCGTCACGGTATGCGTCAGGTTGTCGGGGAAGCCGGACTCATAACACCAGGCCCGCAGACCCCGCTCGTGACAGGCTCGCCACAGCGCCAGCGCCGCTCCTCCCGACAGCACGCCGAGGTTGCTGCGCGCGAGCGCTGCCGTCATCTCCGCGTAGGACATCCGGTGGTCGAGTTCGGCGATGCGGCAGCGGCTGGCGGCTGGGATCTCGCGATAGACTTTTCGCCGCACCTTTTTCACGATTCGGGAGAGGTCCTTCAAATCGTACGCCCTCCGGTAGTGCAGGCCCGCAACCGGACGAAGCCGGGTCGGATTTGAAATTCTACGCGCCGCCGAGCAGTATCGATGGCATGCGACCTGTTCGACAAGGGGCGGCAGCCAGCCTATTGATCGCGTTGACCGGCCTCGCGGCAGGTTGCGGCATTCCCCATTCCGTCGGCCTTGCCGAGCGTTGTGTCGAGATCGTGAAAAGCGCCTATCCAAGCGCGGCAATCGACATTACGAAGAGCGAGGCGACAGCGACCAGCTTCACGACGATCGTCGCCCACGTCGAGGGATTGCGCACCGACCTCTCTCCCGAGGCGCCGCTGCGCCGCGAGTTGGCCGCCGAATGCCGGTTTGACGAGAATGTCCTGACCGAGTTCCATTGGACCGCCGGACCGATGCACTGATCCGGGCCTGCTGAGGGCTGGCGTTGTTCGCATTCCCTCCGCCATAATGATGAAGAGACACGACAGGCCGGCGCGGCGAAAGGAGATGGCGGAATGGAGTTCGGGCCGGGCGCCGGAAGCAGACAGAAACCCCAATGGCTCGGGCAGGAGGCTCGTTCGGCGCCGAGAGGCAAGCGCCCCCTTGCAACGCTTCCGTCCCGGCAATTCTTTGCGACCTCGCCAGTCAGCTGCCCGTACATTCGAGGCCGCGCTGAGCGTAAGCTGATCGTCGAGCTCAGCGGCGCTGGTGCCGCACTCTTTTACGACGAGCTGTCGCGCGCCGGGTTCCGCCGAAGCCACCGTTTTGCCTACCGGCCGGCGTGCCGCGGCTGCTGCGCCTGCGTGCCGGTGCGGATCGCGGTCGACCGCTTCTCCCATACCCGCTCGACGCGGCGGATCCGCAATGGCAACCGCGACATCTGCGGCCGCCTCGTCGCGCCGCGCGCAAACCCCGAGCAGTTTCGGCTGTTTTCGGCATATCAGCGGGCGCGGCACGGCGACAGCGATATGGTGTCGATGAGCTATGGCGAGTATCGCGGGATGATCGAGGATACGCCCGTGCGAACGGCGATCGCCGAGTTTCGCGATCGCAGCGGGGCGCTCGTTGCGGCCTCATTGATCGACCTGCTCGATGACGGGGTCTCCGCAGTCTACAGCTTTTACGATCCGCTGCGGCCAAAACGGAGCCTCGGGACCTGGAGCGTCCTCTGGCTGGTCGAGCAGTGCCAGCGTCAAGGGCTGCCATTTGTCTATCTCGGATATTGGATCGCCGACAGTCCGAAGATGGCTTACAAAGCGCGCTTCCGGGCGCTCGAGCAGCTGACGGCCGCGGGCTGGGTCGAGTTCCCGCTCCAGAACGCCGCCTAACCCGTTCAGGTAGCTCCCGATGCCAATCGGCGCGCTCAATTCCGAGATTTTTGCCGACATGTTCGGAACGGCGGCGATACGCGAAGCCTTTGGCGACGACGCGTTCCTCGCGCGCTGTATCGAGGTCGAGGCGGCGCTGGCGCGCGCTCAAGCAAAGCTTGGCATCATCCCAGCCGAGGCGGCGGATGCGATCACGCATGCCGCGAACGCGTTCGCCGCCGGCCGCGAAGCGCTGGACGTTGCGCGCCTCAAGAAAGAAACCGAAACCGTCGGCTATCCGATCCTGCCGCTCGTCCGCCAGCTCGCGGAATTGGCGGGCCCAGCGGGACGCTACGTGCATTGGGGCGCGACGACGCAGGACATCATGGATACCGCCGCGGTGCTGCAGATCCGCGCCGGCCTCGCCTTGATCGAGGAGGATCTGAGAGCGGCGCGCAGCCATTTGGCGGCGCTCGCCCGCAAGTATCGCGACGCGCCGATGGCCGGGCGCACTCATTTGCAGCACGCGCTGCCGGTGACGTTCGGCTACAAGGCTGCGGTCTGGCTCTATGCCCTCGATCGCCACGCGGAGCGGCTGCGCGAGCTCCGCCCGCGGGTACTGCTGGTCCAATTCGGCGGCGCCGCGGGCACTCTTGCGTCCCTCGGTGATGGTGAAACAGCTCTCAAGACCCGTGCAGAGCTGGCGCGTGAATTGGGGCTCGGCGATCCGGCGATCACCTGGCACGTCGTCCGCGACGGCATCGCCGAGACCGTGCAGGTACTGGCGCTGCTCACCGGCAGCCTGGGCAAGATAGCCTATGACGTGATGCTCATGTCGGCCACCGAGTTCGGTGAAGCGGCCGAACCGTTCGTGCAGGGGCGCGGCTCGAGTTCGACAATGCCGCAAAAGCGCAACCCGATTTCATGCGAACTGATCCTTGCCGGGGCCAAGGTGCTGCGCCAGCACGCCGGCCTCGTGCTCGACGCGATGGTGAGCGATTTCGAGCGCGCCACCGGTCCCTGGCATGTCGAGTGGGTCGCCTTGCCGGAAGCCTTCGGCTATGCCGCCGGCGCGCTGCATCAGGCACGCTTCATGCTGGGCGGCCTTATCGTCGACGCCGGCCGCATGGCAAAGAACCTGGCGATGACGCACGGCCTGATCGTCGCCGAGGCCGTGATGATGGGCCTCGCCCCGCATACCGGCCGCAACGAGGCGCACGATCTCGTCTATGATGCCTGCCGCGCAGCGCTCGAGACCAACCGGCCGCTGCTCGACGTGCTTTTGGCCACCCCGACCGTTGTCGGGCCGCTCGGCGCGGACAAATTTCGCGCGCTGACCGACCCCGCCAATTATCTCGGCGCCGCCCCCACGATGGTCGACCGCATGCTCGCGGGCCGTGCAAACGCGAACGGGTCGCGAGGTAGATAGCGCCCCGCGGATGCCGTAGATAGCGCGCCAATCTGGCAAAAGTATCCGGGCAGCTAGTGGGCAGGCCCAGTCGAAGTTGCATCAGGCCCGACGTCCAGGGTCGGGCATGTCCTCTTACGAGGCGAGCCAACGCTCGGCCATGATCGTAATCAGATAGAAGTTCGGGAAAAGCCCGTCGCTCGGCAGGCGTGCCGGAGCCCCTGGACGACTCTGGGCAGAACACATAGGCAACTAAGCTCAATCGCGTTATATTTTTTACTATGATGACCTAACCGCTAAGAGGATTTGAGGAAGAAACAGAATAATGCGGGTTAGGCAGCTCATTTGCGAGCAGAAGATAATACAATCGGACACCAACTGGCGCTTTGACGATATGCAGCCCCGTTATTCGTGGATTTTCGAAAGGACAAAGCCAATAAGGGGAGGGTGGAAATGGCGTTCTGTCACTGCAGAAAGTCCGAACCACGAATATGTTTTTCTTACCCAGTGCCATCCGGGCAAGGATGAATGGAAGGCGTGGTTGATCGTTAAGACTGCCTCGGGCCAACCGTCCCTAGTCAGCCGCTTGGAGTATCACGGCAGCCATCCAGGTTTGCACGCTCATGCTCATTGCGACCGCAGCGGGCTTGAGGAAGCATCGACGGGCTTGCGAGGATACCGCCTGCCAACCGATCTCATCGGCGAGCTAATGCACGGCGGGAAAACACTTTTTGGGAACAGGCGCGGCGGCACTTCCGCGTCGCATACCCCAAAGGGACATTGCTATGAGTACAGCCGAGACCCTGACACGGGCTCTATGCTCGACGTTCTGCGAGGCGATCACTGTCAACCCGGTCCCATGCGGCTTTGCCGTAAGCGCGGCCTTTACCGACGCGTCAGGAGACCGCATCGCCTTCTATGTCGTAGCCGAAGGCGACAGCTACCGGCTGGAGGACGACGGCGAATATCTGGCCCGGCTGGTCGCGCTTGGGGTCGACATAGAGAGAGGGCAACGCCAGCAATTGCTGCAATCGGTACTGGAAACCGCAGGGGCCTTTTGGGACCGCGATACCTACGAGATCAAGACCGGCACGTTTGATGGCGCGGAGTTAACCGCGCGGATGGTGAGGTTCCTGTCAGCGCTCATCCGCATTCGCGACTTGGAGTTGCTTACGCGCGATTTTGTCCGCTCAACCTTTCGCGAGGATGCAACAACCGCGATCATGGAGCGCTTTGGCCCGGTAGCCAACATTGACGAGCGGAAACCCGTCACTAGGGATTTCCCTGATTACCTGCCCGATTTGGTGATCCGCCCGAAGGTGGATGGACGGCGCACCGCGATCTTCTTTGCAAACAACGTGGTGCCCTTCCAAGAGGCTGAGCTGCTCCGTGCGGAGGTCGAGAAGGAAGGCCGGCAGAATGAGATTGGCGTAGTCGCCTTGATCGAGGACCCCGACAAGATCGCCGCGATTAGCCTCCGGCGCTTTCAACGTGCTCAAAACAGAGGATTAATAATGCCAATATTCCGGGGCGACGAACCCGCCGCGTTGACTGCTATTGCCCGGCATGTAGGCATAGCTGCCACGACCTCCCGAAACTAACTTCGCCATGCCAACGAGCAGTCATTTACGGATGGCCACCGGGGGACGTTGCCGCAAGAATTTCGGGGCTGAGACACCATGCAGCCTGGTGGCGAAGCGTCGGCGCACCCATCAGGTCCTGGTGGCGACTCCTCGAGACCGGCGGGTGCTCGATGTGATAATAGAGACCCCGGCCGTTAGCGGGGCCCCCCGCTCGGCGCGGACAAATTGCGGGCGCTGACCGACCCCGCCAATTATCTCGGCGCCGCCCCCATGATGGTCGACCGCATGCTCGCGGGCCGCTAGGTTTCCGCCGCACGTGCTTGCGGGCCGCCGGCACTACCGATAGAACACAACCGACGCCGGGCTTCTCGTCTCCGGCGAAACTGGGAGGCACGTCATGCACGGGATTTCGCGCCGCGGATTTCTGGAGCTCGCGGGCATCGGGGCGGCGACCGCGGCACTCGCCCCGCGGCCTGCGCCTGCGGCAGGCAAGACACTGACCGTGCTGCACGAGAGCTCGTTCATTCCGCCGTTCGACGAATACATCAAGACGACGCTGGCCCAGCAATACGAAAAGGAAACCGGGGTCAAGGTCGTCTATGAGGTAACCGCCGTTGGCAGTCTGCCGACGCGGATCGCCACAATTACCGAGACGGGCACCGGTGCCGATATCACAATGAACTTATTGCTGAACGTCATCCAGTTCGGCGAGAAGTATGTCGACGTCACCGACCTGTGCAAAGAGATCGGGGAAAAGAACGGCGGCTGGTACGATGCCGGCCGCGAGGCGGTCGTCGTGGACGGCAAATGGAAGGCCGTGCCGTTCTGCAACATCGGCCAATTGATGAACTGGCGCACCGACTGGTTCAAGGAGGTCGGGGTCGCCAAATTCCCCGAAACTTGGGAGGAATTGCACGAAGTCGGCAAGAAACTGAAGACGAAAGGCCATCCGTTCGGCTTCGAACTGGGGCACGGCTTCGGCGACAACCACGGGTGGCTGTATCCGCTGCTGTGGTCCTATGGCGGGCACGAGGTCGAAGCCGACGGCAAGACCGTGGTCATCGATTCCGACGAGACCGCCCGGGCCGTCGATTTCGCTCGAAAATTCTTTCAGGATTGCGTGCTCGAGGATTGTCTCGGCTGGACCGATGTCAGCAACAATAAGGCCTGGATGGCCGAGCAGATCTCGTGCACCAACAATGCCGAGAGCATTCTCTGGTTCGCCAAGAAGGAATTCCCTGAGATCGCCAAGGTCACCGATCAGGCGATGAACCCGCAGGGGCCAAAGGGCCGCTTTCATCTGATGGGTGCGATCAGCCATTCCATCTTAAACTTCTCGCCGGTCAAGGAGGAGGCGGTGGCGTTCATGCGCTGGCTGATGGATCCCAAACAGCTGGGCGGTTGGTACGCGGTTGCCGACAGCTATTACCAGCCGACACTGCACGCCTACGACAATGCGCCAATGTGGGATGTCGAGCCGCGCAACAAGCCGTACCGCGATGCGATGGCGACCGCGCATCTGCCGGGTTGGCCGGCGCCGGCGAGCCGCCAGATGGCCGAAAGCGTCGCGAAATACGTCGTTGTCGACATGTTTGCCAAGGCGTGCGCCGGCGCCTCGACCAAAGAGGTCATCAAGAACGCCGAGGCACAGCTGAGGGAGATCTACAAGTCGGCCTGATCCTCGCAGCCGGTTTGCCAGTGTCGATCCGCATCGAACCGCTGATCGCCTTGGCGCGGCCGCCGCGCCGCGCCTTTTCGCTCGCCCTGTGGCTCGACCGCGAGGCGGTGTTCGGCTGGCTGATGATGGCGCTGCCGCTGCTGTTTCTCGCAGCTTTTGTCGGCTACCCGTTTGTCTACGGCATCCTGCTGAGCCTGCAGGACCGTCCGGTGGCAAAGCCGGGCCATTTCGTCGGTCTCGCTAACTTCGTCAAGAACTTCCATGACCCGATCTTTTGGCGGGTTGCGGTCAACACCTTTGTCTATACCGGCGTCGCCACGCTGTTGAAGATGGTCGGGGGGCTCGGCCTCGCGCTGGCGATGAACCAGGACTTTCGCATGAAAAACCTGGTGCGGGCACTCCTGCTGCTGCCGTTCATCGTGCCGACCGTCCTGAGCACAGTTGCGTGGCTGTGGATGCTCGATCCGGCTTTCAGCGTCGTCAACCGCCTCCTGATCGGGCTCGGCGTGCCGCGGCCCGGGCCATCCTGGCTCGGCAATCCGGTCTTGGCGATGTTCTCGATCATCATGATCAATACTTGGCGCGGTCTGCCTTTTTATGGGATCACGCTGCTCGCGGGGCTGCAAACCGTGCCGCCGGAACTCTACGAGGCGGCAACGATCGATGGCGCCGGCGGTTGGAACCGCTTCCGCTATGTGACACTGCCGTTGTTGAAGCCGATCATCCTGATCGTGACGTTATTCTCGGTCATCTTCACTTTCGCCGATTTCCAGCTCGTCTACGTATTGACGCACGGCGGCCCGCAAAATGCGACTCACCTGTTCGCGACCTACGCCTTCGATATCGGCATGGGGGCCGGCCAGCTCGGTCTCGGCGCCTCGGTCGCCCTGACGATGCTGCCGGCCTTGGCGCTGTTGATCGTCGCACTGACGCTTTACATGCGGCGGGCGTGATGGTCACAGGCCGCGGCCGGGTCGAGCAGGCGGTGTGGGTGTGGCTGCCGGTCGGGTTTTTTCTCGTCATCGCATTGTTCCCGTTTTATTGGATGGCGATCACGTCGATCAAACCGAATTCCGAGCTGTACAACCGGCAACTGATGCCGCTGTTGATCAGCAATCCGACCCTGAAGCACTACATCGACCTCCTCAGCCAGACACATTTCCTGCTGTGGACCTGGAATACGATGCTGGTCGCCGTGATCTCGACCGGCATCTCGCTCGTCTTCGGCGCGATGCTCGCCTATCCGCTGGCGAGGATGCGGTTTGCCGGCGCCGGCCTCATTGCAATGACCGTGGCGGCGATTTATCTCGTGCCGCAGCCATTGCTGTTCATCCCGCTTGCCGATGTGATCAACCGGCTCGATCTCGGGAACACGCTGACGTCCGTGATCCTCACTTATCCGACAATGCTGGTGCCGTTCTGCGCCTGGCTGCTGCTCGGCTATTTCAAGACCGTGCCGAAGGAACTGGAAGAGGCGGCGCGCATCGACGGCGCGAGCCGGCTGCAGACGATGCGGCGGATTTTTCTGCCGTTGTGCACACCGGGGTTCATCTCAGCCGGCATTTTTGCGTTTACCTTGTCGCAGAACGAGTTTCTCTATGCTTTGATATTTCTCACCAAAAGTTCGGTGCGCACCGTGCCGGTAGGGGTCATCGCCGAATTGATCCGCGGCGACGTGTTCTATTGGGGCCAGCTGATGGCCGGCGCGTTATTGGGTTCGGTCCCGGTCGCGATTATCTATTCGTTCTTTGTCGAGCATTATGTCGCCGGCCTGACCTCCGGCTCGGTAAAGGCATGAGGTCCCCGCTTTGGAGATTGCGCGGATCATTGCCGAGCTGAGGCGGCAGATTGGGGTTTGGCGAAAGGCCGGCGAAAGCGTCGGCTTGGTGCCGACGATGGGCGCACTGCACGAGGGGCATATGGCGTTGGCGCGGGCCGCGCGAGCCGAATGCGGCCGCGTCGTTGCGTCGATTTTTGTGAACCCGAAGCAATTTGCACCAAGCGAGGATCTGACCTCCTACCCGCGCCGCGAAGCCCCCGATCTCGCCATGCTCGCCTCCGCCGGCGTCGATCTCGCATTTGTTCCCTCTGTCGACGAAATCTATCCCGCCGGATTTGCGACTGTCGTAAGTGTTACGGGACTGACGGATGTATTGTGCGGCGCGCATCGCGCCGGTCACCTTGACGGCGTCGCGACAGTGGTCACGAAGCTGCTGTTGCAGTCATTGCCGGATGCGGTCTACTTCGGCGAAAAGGATTACCAGCAGTTGCTCGTCATCCGCCGTTTGGTAGCCGATCTCGATATCCCGGTGCGCATTGTCGGGGTGCCCACCGTCCGACAAGCGGATGGCCTCGCATTATCGTCCCGTAACGCCTATCTGTCGCCCGAGGAGCGCCGGATCGCGCCCAATCTGGCGCGTGTATTGCAGAGCATCGCCGATGCAGTGGCAATGCAGCCGAAGGCGGTCGCGGCAGAGCTCGCGCGCGGGGTGGGGGAATTGCAGAGCGCCGGGTTTGAGGTCGAATATCTCGAAATTCGCGGCGCCGAAACTTTGGCGCCGACTAGCGATGAGGTGACTGCCCCCTCCCGCGTCTTTGTGGCGGCACGGTTGGGCGGGACGCGGTTGATCGACAATATGCCGATCGCGTAATCTTTCGGTTGTCATTGCGACCCCGGACGGCCGCCCGCTAAAGCGGGCGTTCCGGGGGGAAGCAATCTTGGGCTGCTGAGCTCTGCTCCGATCGAGATTGCTGCGTCGCGCGAGCGCTCTTCGCAATGGCATTACCACCACAGGCGCGAGGCGGCGATCCGCGCGCCCTCGGCCAGTGCCGCAAGCTTTGCCCAGACCACCGACGGCGCGACCGGGTTGTCGACAAACGCGAAGGTCGCAAAGCCGCAATCCGCGCCAGCAATCACCCGCTCGCGCCCGACGATATCCGTGTAATGGCAAATCCGTTGCGCAATCAAACGCGGGTGCTCGACGAAATTGGTCGTCGAGTCGATGACGCCGGGAATGAGGATCTTGTCGTCGGGCATCTTCGCGCTGCGCAGATCGTCCCATTCATGCGCGTGACGCGGGTTCGCCGCCTCGAACGACAGACCGGCCGGCCGCGCGCGCAATGCCACGTCGAGGATCTTGGCTAGCGGAATGTCGTGCGTGTGCGGCCCTTCGTAATTGCCCCAGCAGAGGTGCATGCGCATCGCTTCGGGCGGGATATTGGCGGTCGCCGCATTGAGTGCCGCGATATTGCGTTCGGCGATGCGCAGAAACTCTTCGTCGGACAGGTGTTGATATTGGTTGTGCCGCGCCGAGCCCAGATCCGGCGCATCGATCTGCAATATGAAACCGGCCTTCGCAATGGTCTCGTATTCCTCTCTCAGTGCACTGGCCAACGCGTCGACATAAGCGTCTTCGTCCTGGTAGTAGCGATCGGGCACGAATTTGGTCAGCACGCCCGGCGAAGCCGCGTTCATAAACGCCTCGACCGGTCTGGCTGAGGCGCAGGCGGCGGTGAGGTTTTGCAGATCGGTCTCCAATGGCCGCCGATCGTGATATGCCACTGGCCCAGTGCAACACGGAACCGCGTCGCGCGCGAACCATGAGGTGCCGCCGCGCGCCTGGTTGAGGCGCTGCATGTAATCGGGATGATCGAGTAGGTCACGGTGCGCCGCGGTCTGCGGCGGTTTTTCGGTGCTGCTGCCGCGGAAGGCCGTGATTCCCGACAAACGGTGACGCACGTAAAAGGTATAGGAAATCTTCCCAAGCTCGCCGTCGCAGACGCTGTCGATCCCGGCCGCGACCTGTTTTCGGACAATCTCGTCGACTGACGCCGCGAGACATCTCTCGAAGGCGGTTTGATCGAACTGCTGGCCCATCTCGCGCGCCTCGAGAACAGCGAGAAGCTGGGGCGGGCGCGGCAGGCTGCCGACATGGGTGGTCAGGATACGGTCAGTGCTGGTCTTCATGCTTGGGTTGTCCCGTTGCGCGAGGCTCGATCGCGGATGAGTTGCACGAGCCCGCACGCCGTGCAAGGCTCCAATCACGCACACGGGAGGGACGCCTTATGAAGACAAACAAATCACCGTTCTGGGTTGTCGTTGCGATCGGCACGGCCGCGCTTTTCATCGCCGCTCCGAAACCGGTAAGCGCCCAGCAGAGTGCCGCGCCAGCGATCCGCATTGGCGACAATGATCTCGGCGGTGTCGTCACCGGTCCGAAGGGACCGGAAGCCGGTGTCTGGGTGATCGCTGAGACCACCGGATTGCCTACGGCGTTCGCCAAAGTTGTCGTCACCGACGATGAGGGACGCTATCTCATTCCAGACCTGCCCCAGGCCAATTACGATCTCTGGGTGCGCGGCTACGGCCTCGTCGACTCGCCAAGGGTCGTGACGAAGCCCGGAAAGACCGTCAATTTGACCGCCGCGCCGGCGCCGGACACAGCCGCCGCCGCGCAGTATTATCCGGCGATCTACTGGTATTCGATGCTCAAAATTCCGGACCAGAGTCAATTCTCCGGCCCGCATCGCGACGAGAACATGCCGGAGAATATCAAAAGCCAGCAGGCATGGATGAACGTCATAAAGACTACCAACTGCGTCGCCTGCCACGGGCTCGGCACGCTCGGGACACGCACGATTCCGGCAGCGCTCGGGCATTTCGATACCTCTGCGGAAGCCTGGGCGCGGCGCATCCAATCCGGTCAGGCAGAGACGGGCATGGTCAATGCCATCAATCGCCTGGACCCGCAGCTGGCATTTCAGTATTTCGGCGACTGGACCGATCGGATCGCGAAAGGCGAGCTGCCCTTTGCGCAGCCCCCACGGCCCCAGGGCGTCGAACGCAACATCGTTGTGACGTTGTGGGACTGGAGCCGGCCTACCGCTTACATGCATGACCTCACCCCGACGGACCGGCGCAATCCGACGGTCAACGCCAATGGCAAGCTCTACGGCTCGACCGAGGACAGCACCGACTACCTCCCGGTGCTCGACCCGGCGCACAATGCGGTCAGCGAGATCAATCACCCGGTGCGCGATCCGAACACGCCGACCTCGAAGACCGCAGCGATGGAGCCGTCGCCCTATTGGGGTGCGGAGCCGATCTGGGACAGCCAGAGCACGACGCACAACCCGATGATGGACGAAAAGGGCCGGGTCTGGTTCACCGCCAGGGTGCGCCCGCCGGCCAATCCCGATTTCTGCAAGCAGGGGTCGAGCCATCCGTCGGCGCAGGTGTTCCCTCTGCAGGAGGCTAATCGCCATCTGTCGATGTATGATCCGGCGGCTGGCAAGTTCACGTTGATCAGCACCTGTTTCCCGACACACCATCTGAACTTCGCGTCGGACGCCAACCAAACGCTGTGGACCAGCGCCGGCGGCCCGCAGACGCCGATCGTCGGCTGGCTCAACCGCAAGCTCTTCGAGGAGACCGGCGACGAACAGAAAGCGCAGGGCTGGTCGCCGTTTATCCTCGACACCAACGGCAACGGCAAGCGCGACGATTATGTCGAGCCCGACCAGCCGGTCGACCCAAGCAAGGACAAACGCGTCGTCGCCGGCCTTTATTCGGTGTCGGTGAACCCGGTCGACGGCACGATCTGGGGCACCTCGCTCGGATATCCCGGCTATGTGGTTCGCGTAAATCCCGGACCGGATCCGACCCACACGGCGCTGACCGAGATCTATGAGCCGCCACTGCCCGGCTATGGACCGCGCGGCGGCGACATCGACGGCAAGGGCGTGTTCTGGGCGTCGCTGGCAAGCGGCCATCTGGCGAGCTTCGACCGCAGCAAATGCAAGGTCCTCAATGGGCCCACCGCGACCGGCAAGCACTGTCGGGAGGGCTGGACCCTCTACCCCTTCCCGGGGCCGCAGTTCAAAACCATCAGCGACCCCGGCAGCGCTGAGTCGAGCTATTACGTCTGGGTCGATCTGCACAACACACTGGGCGTGGGCAAGGACGTGCCGATCGCCACCGGCAACCTCAATAGCGCGTTACTGGCCCTCGTCGACGGCAAGTTTGCGGTTCTGCGCGTCCCCTATGTGAACGACTATTTCACGAAGGGTATGGACGGCCGCATCGACGATCCGAACGCCGGCTGGAAGGGCCGGGCATTGTGGACGACCTACGCAACCCGGACGATGTTCCACCTCGAAACCGGCAAGGGCACCTTCCCCAAGGTCGTGCGCTTCCAGCTCCGCCCCGACCCGCTCGCCAACTAGCCGACGCCGGCCAGTTAGACATCGCCCCTCACCCTCCCGCTGCCTCGGGCCTCTCCCTCTCACCGTTTGCGGGGACGGGGTGAGGGGTGACGCATTCCAGGTATTGGCGAGCCGGGGGGATCTGTTGCATCCTCCCCCGAGGATAGGTGCATGGTTGAGGGAGAATGGCGCTGCTGACGTTTTCGATCGGAGGGCGGGCGTGCGGCTGAGCGTCGTGACGTTTCTGCGCCCGAGCACAGAGCCGCGCGACCGGCCGCTCGGCCGCACCGTCGATTACGCACGCCGCGTCGAAAAAGGCGGGTTTCCCGGCATTTGGGTGACCGACTCGCTCGGCCGTGGGCGGCCCACGCTCGATCCGCTCGTCGCATTGGGCGTGCTGTCGGCCGCGACGCAGCGCGTCGAGCTCGGCACCGCGGTGCTGCAAGTCTCATTGCGCAACCCGATCGAGCTCGCGCATCGCGTGCAGTCGGTCCAGGCGTTCTCCGGGGGTCGCCTGCGCCTCGGTGTCGGCAGCGGCTCGACGCGCGCCGATTTCGATCTGTTGGGCGCCGACTACGAGCACCGCTTCCGCACGTTGATGAGCTCGCTCGAGATCATGCGGCGGGCTTGGCGAGGCGAGCCGGGCAACGGCGGCATATTGTCGCCGTGGCCGGGATGCGAAGGTGGTCCGCCGGTGCTGCTCGGCGCTTGGCGCAACCCCAAATGGATCACCTACGCTGCAAAACAATGCCAAGGCTGGATCGCGTCCGGCCTCTACAGCAGCTGGGAGGACCTTGAAAACGGCATGCGGCTTTACCGCGATGCCGGCGGCGACAACGCGGTCCTGGCCAATGTCGTCGTCGATCTACGCCACCGCCCGGAGCCCGGAAGCCTCGCCGAGCGCGCGAAGGTTTCGCTCGTCTGCGCACCCGACGAGGCGCGCCAGCGATTGAAGCGCATCGAGCAAATCGGCTTCGACGAAGTGTTGCTTGTCTCCCCCGCCGGCGCCCTCGATGAGCTCGAGCGCGTGCGGGACTTCCTGTGAAGGCGATGGAGGCGAGGGGCCTACCCTAAAGGACGAGCTGGGTCTGCGTGACAAGCGCGACGAGCCGGCCGTCCGGCCCCACGACACGCGTCTGCCAGATCATTGTTCGCCGGCCGCGATGAATCGGCGTGGTTTCCCCGACCACCCGGGTCCCCAGCGGCGCCGGCGCGACAAAATTGGTCTTGCTCTCGATCGTCGTGGTGCTGACGCCTTGCGACAGGTTGGCAATCGTGCCCATCGCGCCGAGCGTATCGGCAAAAGCCATGATCGCGCCGCCGTGCAACACCGCGGGAACTGTGCAGAGAGCCTCGCGCACCGTCATTTCGCCGACGATTTTGTCGGGCGAGGCGCTGACGACCTCGATGCCGAGCAACTCGGCGAACGGCAGTTTCGTTTGCTTGATTCTGGTGAGCGCATCCATTCGCCCCTCCCTTGCCGAAGGACAAATCATCCTAATGCCATTATTTTGCGGCTACGTCCCCGGCTGCTGCGACGAGGGAAGTTGTGCATGCGTAAATTGACGGCTGCGACGGTCTTGACGGCACTGCTCGTCACAAGCGGCGTCTTCGCTCAGCAAAAATCGGGGAAGGACAGCGTCTATGAAGAGCTGAATTTCTTCGACGAGGCCTTCGAGCGGATCCGCCAGGACGCGGTTGATCCGGTATCCGACACCAAGCTGGTCGGCGCGGCGATCACGGGCATGTTGTCCGGCCTCGATCCGCGTTCTTCGTTCATCGACGAAGAAGCTTACAAGACAATGCAGAAGCCGGCGAACGACAACGAGGCAGGTCTCGGCCTCGTCGTGACGATCGAAAACGGCCAGCTGAAGGTAATCTCACCCGAGGACGGATCGCCGGGGGCGGCGGCCGGGCTCAAGCCGGGCGACTTGATTTTCTCGATCGACAAGGAGCCGACATACGATCTGACGCTGAGCGAGGCGGAGCAGAAGCTGCGAGGTACGGCGGACAGCGAGGTCGTGCTGAACGTGCGGCGCGATAACGAGAGCCCGGTCGATGTAACGATCAAGCGCCACCACTATGAGCTTACGAATGTGGCAGCCCATGTCGAAGCGGGCGATATCGGGTATCTCCGGATCGCCGGGTTTGACAGCGGCACCGAGGCGGCGCTGGCCGCCGCGATCCAGGATCTGCGGCAACGGGCCGGCAACAAGCTGAGCGGCTTCATCCTCGATTTGCGGAATAACCCGGGCGGCAATTTCGACGCCGCAGTCGCCACGGCAGACACCCTCCTCGACAAAGGCGACATCGTCGCCATCAAAGGCCGCAAACCGTCGGACAGCAAAAAGATCAGCGCCACGCCGGGCGATCTCGCCAAGGGTCTGCCGCTGGTTGCGCTGGTGAATGGCGGTACGGCCCGAGAAGCCGAGCTCGTCGCCGGAGCGCTGCAGGACAATCACCGCGCGGTGCTGCTCGGCACGAAGACCTTTGGCGAGAGCTCGATCGAAACGCTGATCCCGTTGGCCAGCGGCGGCGCGATCCGTTTGACGACCGCGCGTTTTACGACGCCGAACGGCCGCGAGATTCAAGGAAAGGGGATCGAGCCCGATCTTGGGGTCACGCCGCTCAAGCTGGCGAAGCTCGGCCGCGGCGAAGGACGCCACGAAGCCGATTTGCCCGGGGCGCTGAAGAATCCCGACCAGCCGGGGAGCCTCGCCAAACCGCCGGCCGAGGCTCCTCCCGGCGCCACCGCGACGCCGGCCCCGGAAGCGCCGCCCTCGGTAGCCACCGGCGAGATCGGTACGGCGAGCGATGAGCAGTTGACGCAAGCGATCGATGTCTTGCGTGGACTGTCGCTGATCGGCCGCCGCGCTTCGGGCTGAGAGCGCTCGGCGCGATCTTGCAACTCGGGCTCTCTTTAACCATACTTACAATCGCGCCACATTGCTGCCGCATCAGCCGCGGCACTCTATAGCCACACAAACAAGAACGGCGCGCAAAGTTCCTTCATAAAACCGTCATCTCCGACGGCTGAGCTTAGAGTTTGTCTCGAGGAGGCGACAATGATCGACGTTAAACGGCAACAGGAACCGAAAGCAGAGACTGATTCGATTGGCTTCGCTTTCAACAAAGCGTTGATCAAAGAGGCCGAATTGTGGATGGGAGCTCACAGAGACTTCCTGATCGGCGTCGAAAGCATGATGAGCGATTGGCTTCGGCGGCAACGTGAGGCGTTCGACGCTTCCAACCGTTCGGTCCGCAAGATCTGCGACTCGCGCAACATCATCGATGTCGCGCAGGCGCAGAATGAATGGGTCTCGGACTGCCTTGCATGGACCGCCTCGCACCTCCGCGCGGTCGGCAGGGATGCCGCGTCCCTGACGCGGCAGACCGCGGAACGGCTTAGTGAGGCCGCGCGCGAGCGGAGCAGCGTGTTGCGCGAACAAAGCGAAGCATTATCGCGTCCCGCGGCGCCCGCTCCAATGGAGCGCGCCGCCGCCGAATAACCAATGATCCTTGGCCGGCTTGGCCCCGGCCATCCACGTCTTTGACCTTGCTGAAAAAAAACACGGGTGCCCGGATCACCCCAGGGACGGCCCACGAGGGCCGCCCGCCCGGGGCGGGCACGGGCGGATGTATTGGCGCGGGTTGGATCAATCGAGCGCACCTTTGAAATGTCATTGCGAGCGCAGCGAAGCAATCTCGGCCTCACCGAGCGCGTGCGATCGAGATTGTTCGTCGCTCCGCTCCGCGCAATGACGATAAAACCCGATCTCTCAAATTTCTCGATCGGGACGCTAGAAGCGGCTGGTGTGGGAGGATTTGTCGGAGACTGGACGCTCAGCTTTGTGCGACCGGGTATTTCGCGAAAATCTCCCCGACCCGTTTACCGGCTCTGTCCGCCGCCGCCTGCGGCGTTATCCCGCGTTGGATGATGTCGGCCCAGGCCACCGCCCAGATGTGCTCGTTCTGGACCTGCGCATAGGCCGGATTGAACGTCACAAAGCTCGGCAAGGTTGGACCGAGCATGACCTGCTCTGCATAGGCTTTGCGGTGCGGATCGGCGAACCACCACGGATCGTTCTCGACGACCGATCGCATCGCCGGCAGATTGCGCCCAAGCCCGGTTTTCAGCAGCTCGTTAACAACCTGCGGCTGAATTAGGTATTTGAGGAAGTCTTTCGCGACCGCAACGTTTTTTACACCCTTGGGGATGAGGCCGCAAAGGCTGCCGACTTGGCTCGCCACCGGCTGGCCCTCCTTGCTGAGCGGCGGGCCCATTGTAACGATGTCGTCGTAATCGGCCTTCTTGTCATAGATCGCGACCTCGGTCGAGATCGAACCATCGAGATCCATCACGATCTGTTTGGAGTGGAACGCGTTGTTGTCGTCGGCGTCGTTCCAATTGATCGCTCCCGGCGGGACGAAGCCTTCCTTGTACGCGGTGGTCGGATAGGCCAGCGCCCGGACCACCGCCTCTTCGGCCTGCGGATCCTCGAGATGCAGCTTGCCGTCCTTGGTCACCAGGCCCCGGCCACCATAAGCGTTAAGGAAATTATTGAACAGCGCGTTGGAGTCGTTGCCGGTGCTGTTGAGCTGAAAGCCGATCGCGTAGAGATGACGCGAACCGCGCGCCGCCAAATTCTTCTGCACACCCTTGAAGAAATCGTAGAAGGCGTCCCAGGTCTTTGGGATGTCCTCGATCTGGTAACCGGCCTTCTCGATCAGCGAGCGCCAGATGTGGTTTCGTCATGGCCGCCGTCGTGTACGGTACGCCATAATAGCTGCGCTCTCTTTTGACATTGTTGTAGCAATATGCGGTGAGCAGCGCAGTTTCGGTGAACTCCTCCTTTTGTGTGGCCACGACATCGCTGACGTCCACGAATTTGTCGTCCCAGGCCCACAGTGCGATAATCTCGCCGGGCGTATTCTGAAACAGGTCCGGCACTTCGCCGCTGGTCACCGCCGAGACGATCTTTTGGCGCATCGGCGCATGGGGAATGATGCTGTAGTCGATCGTGTTGCCGCTCGCCTTTTCGTAATCGCCAACGAGCTTTTTGAATGCGACGTCTTCCTCTTGAGCGAAGCCCTGCACCCACCAAACAGTGACCACCGCCGCATAAGGAGATCCGTCAATGGATGATGCGCAGATCAAGGAAATGGTGCGCGCTCGCTACAGCGGCATCGCGGTGGCAGCCGACACAAGCTGTTGCGCGCCGGCGGCGAGTTCCTGTTGTGGTCCAGAACTAACCGATACTTCCCACGATAAAGCGCGGTGCATGGGCTACTCGGAAGCCGAGCTGGCCGCCGTTCCCGACGGCGCCAATCTCGGGCTCGGCTGCGCCAATCCGCAGGCGATTGCCGCGATTCGGCCGGGCGAGACGGTCGTCGATCTCGGCAGCGGCGCCGGGTTCGACTGTTTCCTGGCGGCCAGACAAGTTGGCGGCGCCGGCCACATCATCGGCGTCGACATGACCCATGAGATGCTGAAGAAGGCGCGCGACAATGCCGCCCGGATCGGTGCGCGCAATGTCGAATTCCGGCTCGGCGAGCTTGAACATCTGCCGGTTGCCGACAACTCGGCTCACGTCGTGATCTCGAATTGCGTGATCAACCTCGTCCCCGACAAGGAACAAGTCTTTCGCGAAGCCTTTCGCGTGTTGAAGCCCGCCGGGCGGCTCGCCGTGTCGGACATCATCAACACTGCGCCGCTGCCGGCCGAGCTGCAATCCGATCCGGCGCTGCTGTGCGGCTGCGTTGCCGGCGCGGCGCCGGCGGAACGCATCGAAGATTGGCTCGCGAGCGCCGGATTTACCGATATCCGGATTACGCCGAAACCGGAAAGCCGCGAGCTGATCAAGACTTGGGCCTCCGGCCGCAATCTTGAGAACCACATCGTCTCGGCCATGATCGAAGCCCGCAAACCCTGAACGGGCCGACCATGGCGGGCGGGGCAAACTACAATGTCCTGTTTCTGTGCACCGGCGACTCGGCGAGGAGCATTCTCGCGGAAGCGCTGATCGACCATTGGGGCAAAGGCCGATTCAAGTCCTACAGCGCGGGGAGCTTTCCAAAGCGCGCCGTGCGTCGCTTGGCTCTCGAAATCCTCGAAAAGCTTCGACTGCCTGGCAAAGCATGGGAGGACGGAGGCGGTACCGAGAATACCGGCGCAAACGAAAGCGCTGCTCCAGCCCAAGGCGGTTCCGACCTGCCCGAACAGGAACGAGAACGACGCACCGATGGTGAACCAAGCGACAAGTGCTTCGCAGCCCAGTCTTCGACTCAACTTTCAGAGTCGCAACTTGGTTTCAGAGTCGCAATTTGGCCAAAGTCAGCAGGGTCGAATGTCGGGCGAACGGCGAGAGGGTAGCTGTCGTGCCCTTCAGCGATCCCACAGACGGGCGGCCGCCAAGAGCCTCTTCGCCGTTGTAGTTGGGTCCTTTTTTCCCGGCTGCGGAAGAAATCGGATGTTGACGTTCAGAATCGCGATAACGGTCGCCGTGATGGCCTTCATCACGGCTCTTACCGCGTGTCTTATATTTATTCAGATCGCGACCTTTCATGCGGCGGCAAGAGCGGCGGCGTCCGCCGCCATGGATGCTGCAAGCGCCAACACTCTCAGCCGCCTCAAGGCTGACGTGGAAGAGCTGAGCACCCTGGTTCGCGCGCTGTCGGCGAGTCCTTTTCTCTCCGATTCGGACGACAGGAGTGAGGCCGACGGTGCTGTCGGGCTGTTCAAGGCCGCGCTGCATGAACTGCCGCAGGCAGACAGCCTCTATGTCGGCTACGCCAACGGTTGCTGGTTGCAAGTGCGGCGCCTCGATGTTCTCGACGAGAGAGAGCGCGAGCGGCTAGAGGCTCCCCCGGAGGCCGTCTACGACGTCAATTTGGTCCGTCCAACGTCCGGCGGAGCATTACCGATGCGACGGGTCTTCGAAGACGCGCAGAGCGAGAAGGTCAAGCAGCTCGATTTGCCTGACTACGGCTATGATGCGCGCAAGCGGGGCTGGTATCGTGACACGACGCAAACGGACCGGCCCCTCGTTTCATCACCATATGCCTCATTCAGCATCGGCACCCCGATGATCACGCTGAGCGCACCTCTGCATGGGCACGTGCGCGGTGTCATCGCCGCTGACCTCAAGCTCGACAACTTCAGCGATTTGGTCTACGCGCAGCGGCCCGGAGAGCATGGAACGGCAATAATCTTCGACTCGTTCGGCGTGCTCATCGCACACCCTGAGTTTGCGCGCCTCGTCGAATACACGAGGACGCATTCCTCCCACCCGCAACTCCCCGAGATCGGCGAAATCCGAAGCGGGCTGATCGGTGGCGTAATGCAGAAATGGGACGGCGGTGACCGCTACGAAGGAGGCATCCGTGGCGAGGACGGACGAGATTACCTGTTTCGCCTGCGGAAATTTTCCGAAGGCGACGAATTCACCGGCTACTCTCTGTTGCTGGCAGCCGAAGACGATTTCGCGCAGAATGTGCGGACTTTACAGATTAGAGGAATAATTATTGCCCTAATCGCCGGCGGCTGCTTCGTACCGGGCGTCTGGATTTTCGGCAGCCGAATGTCCACGTCGCTAAAACGGATAACCGCTCAGGCTAAGAATCTCCGGATATTGGCGGAGCCCGACGATACGCCGGTCACATCCCGTGTCTCGGAAATAGACGAGCTGGGCACGACAATGGCGATCGCCCAGCGCAGCATCTGGTCCTTCGCTCGCTTCGTCCCAAAGGACATCGTCAAGGGAATTATCAATAGCTCCATCTCCACCGAGCTTGGCGGCGCCAGGCGGGAGGTCACCATCCTGTTTACCGACGTCACCAATTTTACAGGCATCGCCGAAGCAGCCGATCCCGACAGTTTGATGCACCAGATCTCGCGCCATTTCGCCGCGCTGACCGAGGCGTTTCATGCTGAGGGCGGGACCGTAGACAAGTTCATCGGAGATTCCGCGATGGTTTTTTGGAACGCTCCCCACTTGCAGCCCGATCATGTCGAGCGAGCCTGTCGTGCCGCGCTCGCGGCCAAGGCAGCGAGCGACGCGCTCAATACTCAATTTGAGGCAGAGCGACTGCCGCCGTTTGCCATTCGCGTTGGTATTCATTTCGGGGAGGCAGTGGTGGGAAATGTGGGTTCGGCGGACCGCATGAATTATACGGCGCTGGGCAATAGCGTGAATCTGGCAGCTCGCCTCGAAGGGCTGAACAAGGAGTACGGGACTGCGATCCTCGTCAGCGAAGCCGTCCGCGATCGGGTTGAGCATCGCTTTCGATTTAGGGACATCGCTTCGGTGATCGCCAAAGGGATGACGACCGAAACCCGCGTCTACGAGTTGGTCTCGGCGGTTGCATGAGAAACTCGATCTGCTGCTGGCGGTAAGGCAACCCCTCCATTACTGAACCTGGCACGCGCCGGTACTGGGAGGATCGGGTTGCCAGCACGGTGCGCCGGTCTCGGTCATCAGCCGGTTGAGCCTCTCTGCCTCGAGATCGAGCACCCCGCGGGGCTTCTGGCGGCGCAGCACGACGAGCTGGAATGTGTCCATGAAGGCCTCGTCGAACTCGGCGCTGCGCAGCCCGAGCCCGATCGGGAGCAGCGCCGGCAACGCATCCTTCTCCGATTGCATCTTTTCGATGGCAGCCGCGGCCAGCTTCAGGCCAGGTTCGAGATCCCGCGCCAAAGGCGCTTTCACCACAGGGAAAAAGCCCGTGCTGCGGGCGGTAACGATCTGAGTTTCGGGCCTGGTCAGATAGTCGATGAGCGCCATCGCGCCACTCCTGTCGGGCGCTCCCTTCGGGACCGCGAGGCCGGCCAGCACCGGCACGTAACCCCGTCCCTTGGGCCCGGCAGGGACGGGAAACGCGACGAACTCGTCCGGCTTACGGCGCAGCGCGCCGAGGACCCGGGCGACGTGGTCGAAGCCGACCCAGACGTCACCAGAGAGTAAGGGCTGCTGCATGAACGTGTAGCTGGTCGAATCCGGGTTGACGCTCTTCCATAACGACGCGAACTGCATCCACATCGCTTCGGCCGCCTCCGAGCGGAACGGCACCACGACCCCGCCGGTGTAGGAAGGGTAAAGGAAACCCTCGAAGAAGCGGTGCATCAGCCCTTGCGGCCCGGCCGGAAAGCCAAGCAGAGGCTTGCCGGTCTTCTCCTGGATCGTGTCGGCCCAGGCAGCGAGCTGGTCGTAGCTGAGCGCGTTGATATCGGCCCCAGGCGGCAGATAGGGCAGCGCCGCTTTGTTAGCGACCATGATGTAGCTCGCCTGCATCCAAGGGACGTAGAGCTGGTGCGCAGTGCCAAATTTGCCGAGCGTCAGCAGCGGGTCCGGGACGCCGCGTTCTGTGAGCTTGCCGGCGAGGTCATCGAGCGGGACCAACTCGTCCAGCTTCACGAGCGGCTCCAGTTCGCCGTGCAGCGCGCCGACGACGTCGATCCTGTGGGTGCCCTCCGTTTGCTCCGCCGCGACGCGCGCCGGCAACTGCTGCGCCTGCTCGGTGATGTAGTCGACCGGCCGCGGAAAATCCTTGAGGATCAAATTGCGCATCTTTTGCCCCTCCTCGATCGGGCGTAGTTGCGTCGACAGAAAGATCAGACGCCCGGTTTGCGCGGCATTTGTGATCGCGAGGAGCAGCATTGCGGCGCAAAGTGGGAAACTGAGGCAGGCCGAGATTTTCCGCATATTCCGCCCGGTCTTCGCAGGCAATGTCCGATTCTAGGTATTCGGGAAGTCGATGACTACGACGTCTTCGCTTGCGCTGTCGAGTGTGATGTCCGCGGGTTAGGCGGCTTTCGTCGAGATTAGATGGTGTGGACCTGCTTCTCCTCGCGTAAGCGCTGTGGCAGCGCGAGGCGGCCCGGGCGAGGGTGATGAAAAGGGGTTAATACTCCTCATTATTGGGTGGTCCAACCAGTGGCTGCTATGGCCGGTTTGAGGATGAGCGCCCGGTCGCTCTGCAAAAATATCGATTTTCGACCGGTGAGGGGTCGGGACTGGACACCTGGCTAGGCAGTCCAGGATCGATGTCGGTAAGGTCTGATCATCGACGGCTGGAAGCTCGCCGCTGCCCGAGCGCACTCGCGCAGCGTCGGTCCTACAACGCGGTGCAAGCGGAGCAACGGCCAACAGCCATGAAGTTCGGCATTCACAACTCGTCCTGGCTCGACAGTCCCGATCCGGCCGAGGCATTCGAGGCGGTGAAGGCAAAGGCGCGGTGGGCGGAGAATTGCGGCTTTGCCTGGTTCTCGGTCATGGATCACATGATCCAGATCCCGCGCGTCGGCGCGCCTGACGAGCCGGAGCTGGAAGGCTGGACAGTCCTGGCGGCGCTGGCCGCCGTCACGAGCCGCATCCGGCTCGCCACCCTTTGCACGGCGGTCGGTTACCGCAATCCCGCGCATCTCGCCAAGATCGCGGCGAGCGTCGATGTGATCAGCCCGGGACGGCTGACGCTCGGCAGTAGTGCAGCCGGTAAGCACGAGCCTAGTGACCTGCTCGCGTGTTCAAATCGCCTTATCGACATCATCACAGGCAAGGAATTTCTCCACACACCGTATTTCCTGACGATGAACTCGGTCGATTATGCCTATCACGCTGCGGCACAGCGCCCGTGGTTTGAGCAGTTCCCCGACGAGATATTCCCCGGAAGCTCGGCCCAACGCCCTGAGGACTTCAACACCTGGGATGATGAGCGAGAAGACGCCCAAATACGCCGCGAGCTTGTTCGGCTATCTCCTCACCGGGGACGCACGACAGCAGAAGCTCTTCCTATTCATGGGCAAACCTCGAAGCGGCAAGGGAACACTGGCGCGGGTCTTGGAGCAGTTTATTGGTCGGAACAATGTAGCCGGCTTCCACCTAAAGAGCCTCGATAACGAGTTGGGCCTCGAGGAACTAATCGACAAGCGGTTGGCGGTCGTCGGGGACGCCCGGCTCGACGGACGTTCTCACAAAGCGGTCTCGCGGCTCCTGTCGATCAGTGGCCAGGACAAGATGACCATCAACCGGAAAAACGAGAAGAAGTGGCATGGCACCCTGCGCGTTCGGTTCCTAATCTTGACCAACCCGCTGCTGAACCTCACCGACGCGAGCGGCGTGATTGCGACCAGGTTCATCCCGGTCGTGTTCTCGGAGAATTTCGAAGGCCGGCTGAATGAAAACCTGACCGCCGATTTTGCTGACCGAGCTTTCCGGTATTTTGAACTGGGCGATAGAAGGTCTGAGGCGGTTGCGAGCTCGTGGGTATTTCGTCCTGCCCCTGTCTTCCCTCGATGTTCTTAACAAGCTCAAGCGGAAAGCGGCGCCAGTGCTCAATTTCATTGATGACGAATGTGAGTTGGGGCGGATTGCTCCGGCGGCAGAGATCAGGTGTTCGAGGCGTACAAAGGTTGGTGCGAAAACAACAACCACCAGGCGATGTCCAAATCGGCCTTCGTGTCGGGAATGGAAGACGCAAACCCGGACATCAAATGCAGACGGCCGGCTGGGGAGGACGGAGGGCGACCATTTGTGTTTTTCGGGGTCAAGCTCCGAGGAGCGCCGCCGAGGGTTCGGGAACTGCGAGCGGTGGCCTGAGCCATTGATGTCACACGATGTCATGCCATGTCATGGAAATGTCAAGGCCCAAGTCGTTGATTTCCTTGCCATATCACGATGTCAGGGTTTCCCGACTTTTTTCTAAAGATTGCGGCAGGCCCCACAGAGCCGAGGGGGAAAAAGACGTGACATCGTGACAACCGGCAGAAATGCTAGCTTTTTGGCCTGACAGAACCGTGACAAGGGCCCTGACTGGAACGAGACCAGGCTCGAGAAGCTCCGAGCCCCATGCGAAAGGCGCTCAGCGTTCTTAAGGAGACTAAGCCCGCCGACCTAGACCTACCCCCGGCGCGGCCACATCCGGCGAACGTGCGGGCCAGCCAATGAACCAAGCGAAGAACAACGCGAACACCGGGCTGAGCAAAACGCCAGCCGTCACCATTACCCACTGCCCCCGGACTGAAACCTTGCCCATGGCGCGCCGTCCATGCCGCACTACCTGGGCCATATTATGCTAAGGACGGTTGATAAGCTATTGACCGGCCCGTCGACGTCACCGTTGTTCAACCGAACTGGCCGCTAGGCCCGTCACATGGGCGGAATTAGAAAAGCCAGTTCGGCTCGCACCTGCTCTGGCCCGAACCAGGGCGAGCCCTTAGAACCTTGCGGCCACAGAGTAGGATCGAGAGATCGGCTGATTGCACCGACTGTGCGAAAAATGAGCCCAAGACTGAGCCCAGCGGCAGCCGCGATCATCGACAAAGCCCAAGATGGCAAAGTGTCCATTGCTGATGTCCCCCATTGCACTGGCACAATCCGACCACCTATGTCCTCTACCCTCCGTCCCAGCAGCGTCAGTCCGGACGTCAATCACACATTCGACTGCCGATTTTTCGAACGAGGTTTGAGATGGATTTGGGGAGAATGCCGCTCATTGTCGCCGCAATCGCTCCTCGACCCGTCGGTCAATAACGGGATGCGTCCTCGCAGCGACCATGGAGCCTCGGACGCCGGCTCCGATTTCAGTCGACCATCTGATCGGAATTAGTCGGGCAAAGATGTCGGGGGAGGTGCGACCGCATTGGAATTGACCGGCTCGGTAGCCGGACCCGGCCCTCTCCGGGACAGACGACGAAAATACCTACCGATCTTCCCAGTCACGAATTGGATGAACGTCGGGGGTTCACTGACCCCAGTCCACCAGCTGAGCAGAATTATCAGGAGGAAACAGAGGATTAAGACGAATATCAAGCCGATCGCAACACCGCCGACGACTATTTCCCAGGGCGGCGGATCGTGCATAGCCGGAGGGTGCTCTCCGAAAACGAACCAGACGCTATGTTATGCTAGGATCCTTACCGGGTATTGAACGACGGTGGGCAGCGACCGTTGAAATCAAACACCCCGGTTGCACAGACCTGTTAACACCTGCTCGTCGGCTCGATCACACTCGTGGGGAGCCGTGCTGACCTATTCCGTCAACTGGCTCGGATCTGTAAGCACTATCTCCGGTTTGCCCTGGTAATCACTAATCGGCCCGGTCACACAGATCCGCTTGCCACGGAGTGAGGTCTCTGGGGTTCCGAATTTCTGCCGATTATCCCCGTAGATGACCGCGGTGAAGATGGCATTCGGATACGGCTTGCCAAGGTCCAGCAATGTCGGCTGGTTCTGTTCATTGGCTTCGTATTCGGCGGAAACCACTACGCCGCACGCCGTCGCGGTTTCCCCGATGTGGGCCGCCGCGTCCTCAGGGCTCAGTGTTGCCGCTACGGTGGGGAAGGCCCAAAAGCCGAATACCGCCGCTGCCGCCAGCAGGTTCATCGGGCGTGGAGGCCTGCTGGCCGATCGACGGGGTCATGAGAGGATTTGGCCTTTGGCGGCCTGGAAAGCGCCCTCACAAATTCCTGACAGATTTTACTACTATCATCGATCGAAATGATCGAGGGCGATCCGGTGCTTGATCTCTCAGACCACACCCTGACCGAAATTGGTACCTGGGTACAGGTCGCTATCCTTTTATTCATGCTGTGGCAGCACTACCCACCGCGCCTATGGCGTCACGGGACAAACGCGGAGGCCCGAACTCAAAGACAAGGAGTTCTGGCGTCGCTCTGGGAGAACCGAACTATAATTGTGGCATTGTTCGGGTTGGCGGTTGTGGCTTGGCTTCATTGGAGGCCGGAAACCGGATTTGAAGCGCAGAAGGAGACCTTAATCACTTGGCTTAAGCAAGCGCAGGAGGAACGCATCCCGCGTATCGAATTTACACCCGCGTGGCTGACGCTCGATCGGAACAACACATTCAAATCAGGGGCTCTCTCGATAATCAGGGCGAGCGGAAACCTACCACCGACGCGGATTGAGACAGTCGCGGAACCAGAGAGTTCGAAATTTGCGAACGCCCTGGTCGATGTGTTTCTTTATTGTGGTTTTCCCATTCAGGATGACGGTCAGGGAAATCACGTTGGAATACCGACGACACATCGCTTAGCGCCTGGCATCACCATCTCAGCGCCAGCGCCGAGCCTTGCCGCGGAGGCGGTTCGGGTTGGTTTTGAGCGGATCGGCATTCAAACGCGACGATCCACTGACCACTCACGCACTGGCGATTACCCGATCGTCGAGGTCGGGCCCGCCCCATGATTTGCTGCCGACGAAGACGCAAGGGGGTACCGTTGTGTCACCAATGCCTCTCCAGTGCCCCTCCCGTCCACTCCAGTGACCAGTGAATGGGGAGCCGGCATCTTCCTTCTCAAAAGGAGTAGCACTGTGACAATCCCACTGATCCTTCAAATTCAACAAGCGGCGCTCGATAGCAATTCCTCGATGACCGATGCTCTAAGGAAAGCCAAACTTGCGTGCACGAAACTCGGCCTTACCGAATTCGGAAATTGGATTAGTCTTAAGTTGAACGGTTACATGGGAAAGACCAGCGACGAAGTCCCGGATTACCGAAAACTGCACGGTATCCCAGAAGCCTATAGTCCATTCCAAGGATGGTTGCCATTAACCTTTGAAACCGCATCACAACAAAAGACATTGTCGCTCGCAGTGATAGGCATGACTATTCCTGCAATCGAGCAATCGGTCCGTAACGCGACCTCAAGGCCCGGAGGAGAGTTTGCGTTTCACTACCCTCCCGAGCTACAAAGTGAGATCTGCCAATCGCTGAGCTGGGGAGACAGCCCTCCGTGTTAGATTAAGCGTATCTCAAGCTGCAAATATTCTAAACGCGGTAAGAAACATCATTTTGGATTGGACGGTGGAGATGGAAAAGCAAGGCGTCCTAGGGAATGATCTACTTTTTACTCACAAGGAGCGTGTGACCGCCACCGCTGTGACGGAGCGTACTGTCAACAACATAAATATCGAGCGGGTGGGTGCGTTCGTCCAAGCGCAGCAAACTCGGTAGTACAAGGCGGCGTCGATGCCGTTCTTAATTTAGATCGCGTGCATCAGTTTGTGGAACAGGTTGCGAAATTATTGTCTGCGGCCGATCTACCGAAATCCGTGAGGGAAGAAGCAGAGACGGCGCTTTCGGAGGTAAAGCACGCTGCCGCGCATCCCCAGGAGAGTGGAAGGTTGCGGGCAGCACTGCAAGCTGTCGGGCGGGCAGTCGCACCAGCCGGAGAGCATGTACCTAGGATAGCCGTTGATGCCGGCATCGATACGCTTCTCAAGGACAGTTAGCACGGCGACAGCCCATCCGGCGATCGCACTGGCCGACAATCTCATCGCCAGCAAAATCCAGATATGCGGCAACAAAGGATAAGTACAAGCAATACGGCTGGGAGTTCCCGGCGCGGCCGGGGACCCGCATCCGGCAGATGAAGGAAGCGGTCCGGTTGATCCTGAAGCTGTGGACCGAGCCGCGGACGACCTTCCATGGGCGGTATTTCGGGGTCGAGGGCGCGATCCTCGAACCGAAGCCGGTGCAAAAGCCGCGCCCGCCGGTGATGATCGCCGGCGGCGGCGAACGGATGACGCTGCGCGCGGTAGCCCGGCTCGCCGACGCCTGCAATTTGGTCGACGGCGACGTTGCGGAGGTACGGCACAAGCCGGCGGTGCTGCGCGGCCATTGCGAAGCCGCGGGCCGCGATTACGGGGAGATCGAAAAGACCCGTATCCAACCCTGGCTGCTTGCCCGCGATGCGGTCGCGCTGGCGGCAAAGCGCGAGCGGCTGGCCGCCCGCGGGCCGTTACGCGGCTTTGTCGGTACGGTGTCCGAGGCCATCGACCTGATCGGGCAATACCAGGACGCCGGCATCGACCTGCTGATCAATGCCGATCGACGGAACGACGTCGAAACCCGTGAACTTTTCGCCTCGGATGTCATGCCGCACTTTGTATGACGCAAGGTTGGTTGGCGGCCTACGGTTTCCGACGCCGGCCCGCCGGCCTTCCCGGGCTTGCTGCGGCCCGGCCTCGCGGCCGCTGGCGCTTGCCGCTCTCGCATTCGTGCGGCGACGGCCGCACTCCGCGTTGGCGCGCTCGAGACCGGAGCCTATGCCGACGACTGCGACTACTCCCAGCCGGATCGGCGGAAGGTGTTCTGGGGCTCGAACCCATGCGCGCTTTGCCGATATCAAGCGCCGCTACGACCGCGACGGCCTCTTTACCCTCCATCACGGCGTCAGCAGCGAAGCCCGGCGGCGGAATGGCTTCGCAAAGGGGTAGTCAGGCGGAACTCGCGCTGCGCCCTATAAAAGGCAAAATTTGGCGGTAAGATATTGGTTTAATTACTTCAACTATATTTGATTATGACGAGTTTGCGATGCTAACATTGTTTTCCCGTAATTCCCGGTTCGGCGAAATGTTTTCCCGTTTAGGCCAATCAAAATTCCCGATTAGGTCGGCTACAGGAATTGACCGGCAACGCGTTGATCCGATTGGCTGTTTTTGCTGCTCGACGGCTGCCGAACGGGAAAATCGAAAAAATTCCGGGTTATTTTCCCGTCGAACGGGAATTTGCGGCTACCCGAGCCGCGCGCCGTACCGGTGCACGTGATACGGCGCAAGCGCGAGGCCGGGGCAGTAGCTGCCGACGACCGGTTCGAGGGCCTCGTAGAGGCGGCGGTTATCGATGTTGGCGGCGGCGAGGCGCTCGCGCGCCGCCGCGACGCGGTCGCGCAATCGGCCGAGATCAACGGTGAGGAGCTTGTGGTTGTCGACGACGAGCCGGCCGCCGATCATCACGCTGGCGACGGCGGTGCCGTCCTCGGTATGCACCAGCTGGTTGACGGGGTCGTTGAACGGCAGCCAGTTCGGATGGTCGAGATCGAGCATGACGATGTCGGCCTTATAGCCCGGCGCCAGCCGGCCGATCCGGCCGCCGAAGCCGAGCGCGCGGGCGCTGCCTTCGGTCGCCGCCAGCGCCGCCTCGCGGGTCATCAGCCATCGCCGCCAGTCCGGCCCTTGCACCTTCGAGACAAAGGAGGCCAGCCGCATCGCTTCGTACATGTTCTGGTTGTCGGCGCAATTCGCCCCATCGGTGCCGATCCCGAGATTGACGCGCCGCTCGAGCATCGCCCGCGCATCGGCGAGGCCGCTGCCGAGCCGCATATTGCTGCCCGGGTTGTGCGCGACCGAAGCGCCATGGTCGCCAAGGCGGGCCATGTCGTCTTCGTCGAGCCAAACGCCGTGCGCCACGGTGAAGTGGGGACCGAGCACGCCGAGCGCGTCGAGATGCGCGGTCTGCGAGCGGCCGTAGAGCCGGATCCCAGCGACCGCCTGCACCTTCGATTCGGCGACGTGGCTGTGCAGCCCGACATCAAACTCGCGCGCCAATTCGGCGCAGCCGAGGATGAACCCGTCCGAGCAGTGGTGCGGGATCGTCGGAGCGACGGCCGGGCGGACCTGGCCGCGGTCGAAGCGCCACTCCCGGAGCGCCGTGCGGATCCCCGCCAGCGTCGCCTCGGCGGACGGCAGGCGCAAGGTGGCGACTTTGTCGCGGAGCGCCAGCGGCAGCGCATCGTGTAGGCCGGGGATGGCTTCGTAGAAGCTGCGGTCGGCGACCATCGGCGCCACGACCGCCCGCATGCCGACATCGGCATAGGCCTTGCCCGCGAGCGCCAGCCCTTCGGAGCTCGGCGCCGGCCATTCGAACGACAGGTCGTAGCAGGCGGTGCAGCCCTTCAACACCATTTCGACCGCGCCGAGCTGGGTCGAGAGGTATTTGTCCTCAGCGTTGCGGTTGTCGTTGATCCATGGCGCTGCGGTCAACAACAGCTCAAGCGTCCAGCGGTCGCCCATGCCTTTGGCGAGATTGCCGTTGCCATGCGTGTGCGCGTTGACGAGGCCGGGATGAAGCAGCCGCCGCGCCGCCGATATTTCGGCGGCGTCCTCGGGAGCCGCTAAGCCGGCCGGGCCGATCTCGCGGATCGTGTCGTCTTCGATCAGGATGTCGGCGAAATCCGCCGTTCCCGCGGCAATGTCGAGCACGCGGCCGCCGCGTAAGATCGTATAGGCCATGCTATGGTCTCCTCAATGGCGCCCTATCATAGAGCGGAGCGCGCAAGGAGCCGAGCAATGCCCAATGTTATCCTGCAGCGGCAGGAGGCCGTTCTCGAAATCGTCCTGAACCGCCCCGAGAGGCTCAACGCCGCCAACCGGGAGCTGATCGGCGAGCTCGCCGCCGCGGCCGCCGAAGCCGCGGAAGACCGGCGCGCCCGCGCCGTCTTGTTGCGCGGCGCCGGAACCCATTTCTGCGCCGGCGGCGACATTACGATGTTTGGCGAGTTGATCGAACTGGCGCCGGATGAACGCCGCCGCGCGCTTTACGAGATCGTCGACGGCCTGCATCCGCTGCTGATCCGCTTGCGCCACATGCCAAAACCGGTGGTGGCAGCGGTGCAGGGCGCCGCCGCCGGCTTCGGGCTGAGCCTCGTGGTCGCTGCGGATCTGGCGATCGCCGCCGAGGATGCGATCTTTGCCGGCGGATACATCCATCTCGGCACGAGCCCGGATGGCGGCCTGACCGCGATGCTGGCGCGGGTTGTTGGGCTGAAGCGCGCGGCGGAGTTGATGCTGCTCGGCGACCGGTTCGATGCCCGGCGAGCATTGGAGCTCGGCATTGTAAGCCGGCTGGTCCCGCCCGCCACTCTCGATGGCGAAGCTAGGGCGCTGGCGATGCGGTTGGCCAACGGTCCCAGCCATGCCTATGGCCGCACCAAAGCGTTGCTGCAGGCGACCCTCGGGGACGGGTTCGACGCCCAGTTGCAGCGCGAAACCGAGAGCTTTGCCGCCTGTGCCGCCACCGAGGAATTCGTCGAGGGGGTCAGAGCGTTCCTGGAAAAGCGTCCGCCGCAATTCGGAGGAATGAGCCCGCCATGACCAAACCTCGCCGCCTTCGCCGGTGGGCGGCAATGATCGCGCTGGCGAGCGCCGGCCTGCTTTCCGGATGCTATTACTACCCCTATGGCTATGGCTATTACCCGTGGGGCTATCCTTATCCGCAACCCTACCCCTGGGGTCCCTACACTCAGCAAGTCCCGCCGCCGCCCCCGGCACCGTCAAACGAAGCCGGTCCGCCTCCGGGCGCGCCGCAGCCGCTGAACCCGCCGATTCAGCAGCAGCCGCTGCCGCCTCCTTCCTGATTCTCGGATTGCCGATGGATTGGACGCAGCTCGACAGCCTCCCATCGGATCGTCTGTGGCTGCGGCCGCGGGGGATTATTTGCGGCTCCGCCGCGGCGGAGGCGGTCGCGTCGGGTTACGGGTACCCGTTCGGCGGCAATGATCGTGCCTTCGCCTTGATCGAAGCGACGGGTCTGGCGTCCGATCGGCACCTAGTCTCGGCGACGGGCTCGATTGCCGAGTTCGAGGCATGGCTTACCGGGATAGGCGTCCGCTTCGCGCGGCGGGCCCGGGAGCAGCTCCAAAACCTATCGGCGCCGCCCGTCCGGTGGGCGGGGCTCGGTCTCGACAGACCGCTCGTCATGGGGGTGCTCAATGTCACCCCCGACAGCTTCTCGGATGGCGGACGGTGGTTCGAGCCGGAGCGCGCCAT
>Ga0126373_10000191_pt1 | contig 41235 bp, 42 predicted proteins | sample PanSoiMetPlot_11_FD_92545 | JGI IMG/M metagenome (GOLD analysis project Ga0126373, IMG submission 92545) | Tropical forest soil microbial communities from Panama - MetaG Plot_11 | ecosystem: Environmental > Terrestrial > Soil > Tropical forest > Bulk soil | place: Panama | collected 2016-02-17 | reverse complement strand
TGCGAGGTGATCCTCATGGGCATGCTACGAACGAAAGAAATTTGCCGCAAAGTCAACCCGGTCCGGTGCCCCAGATGCCGGCGCCTCATGGTGCTGGTTTGTGTTCTTCCGAAATTCGCTTCCTTACCGGAGGTGCAAAAATACCAATGCGTCACGTGTGGCCAAATCGCGAGTCATCCGGCGCATTAGCGTCTACGTGGACAGTCGCCATCCGCGGCTAAAGGACACGTCCCCGCGGCTATTTTCAGAACCACGCATCGTTACGCGCGCAGGAATCCTTTTGAAATCACAGTTACGCTTGCTAGAGGTCCGCTTTCACTGCTGACCGGCGGACTAACCTAAGGCCTTGAGCTTGATCGCGGGAGTCGCAACACTGACGACAACACAACAAGCAGTTCCTTTGGCGAAACCTCCTACCACCCAGTCGCGGACTGAAAAACGAGGTCAGCTCACAGTCTCAGGTACCGCAACTTAATGTCAGATATGGAAGCGATGCCAGAGTCCGGCGTAACGTCGTCGGCTCTGGAAACGCGCGATTGGCGGGCAGCAATTAACTCCGGCGCCGGCGCCAAAATGCAATCGAATCCCAAAACCCTGGCGGAGAATGCGCCTGTTTGGGAGCGACATGTGACTCCACGGTTTGGAGCGTGTCGCCTAGGAAGTAGTTGTGGCACTCATTGTTCTCGCCCCAAACGCAAGTGACCCATTCATTGCCGTTCGACGTCGCGACCTTTTCCACCCTCATACGGGCGCCATTGCCGTATGTTAGCCGCACGATGTCGCCAACGTGAAATGCCATTTGTCTCTCTCCCCAAGTCTTCGATTGGCCGCGGGACTTCAGTTCACGCCGCGGTGCCAATCGGGCGATCCCACAGTATCCGAAGATTATTTAACACTGAAGACCTGGCATGCTCGAACAACTCCCTTCTAACCGCAGAGGCACTTGTCCCGATACAGAGGACCGCGGGCGGAGATGGGAGAGCGATACGGCGAACAGGGACAGGGACGGGGGCGATCAATATGGCGTTTGATACTCGTATATAGTCATATATATCAGAGCAATGAAGCTATTGGGCAAAAGCGGACGGGTTGGCTTATCAGACGGCGTGGCGCATGTGGCACGACGGAAAACTTCCTGTGCTGGCTGAGCAACTCCTTAAGGGGTCGTCATCGTCCACCCGCCAAAGGATTCAAGCTATCGGGTCGCGGGCGATCTATGCACGAGTGCCCAGCCTCGACCAGAAGGCCGACCTCGAACGGCGGCTTGCGAAATATGCCTCGCAGGAGCGTCTTACAGCGGTCCGCTCGGTATCGGAAAACGGTTCCGGGTGAAACGGCGACCGAGTCAAAAACGTGTTTCTGCAATCTGACGCGGCTATGCAGATAATTGTTCTGATCGGCTTGCCCGGTTGCGGGGAAATATATCGAGGCCGCTCCGACAGCCTGCACTTGTCCCCACGGCTTCTTAGACTCGGCATTTTCGAGCGAAGGTACACCCCAAACGGCCGCACGAGCGCATTAGAATGCGCCCGCCAGGTCCCTCGCCCCTTGCAATTTGTCCTCTTTGTCCATCTTCGCATCCGTCGCGGCTATCAGTTTTGCCACGACGTTATTCCTGATGGCGACCGGATTGCGCCCATAACCGGACTGTTGGAAAAAATTCGCCGTAGGCACTTGACCGCGCATGGCCTGTGGCATCATGACAATCTCAAGCCCGTTGCCGTCGCCAGTCAGATTCATCATTTCGAGCTCAGCCGCTGTCAAGATCCCGTGGTATCCTCTATTTCGCGCGAAGACGACGGAATTTACCAACTTCTGTGCTTGCAATAACGGACCGACATCAACATCCAGTATCATGGCGTGAACGCCAAGTCCTTGAGAGGTATTCGCGAGTTTGTCGTGCTCACTCCATTGATCCGGCACGGTTCGACAAAATTGAATCATCGCCTTGACGACCCTAATTTTGTTTTCAAGTATCCTCCTGTATGAGCCCGTCAATCCCCTTGCCTTCCGCTCCAACGCTTGAACAAATTGCTCGCCATCTTCCGCCATGAGCTCAACGCTGTTGGTATTCAGCAACTGATTGTACCCAAGCGCGGTGTTGATTGCCCGTGCGTGCGGCGTCGGGTACTCCAAGCCCGCCTGTACGTCGTAGGTCCCGTTGCCACCAGACTCGAAACCGTAAATCCGAACCACCTGCTCCTTTGTCAGCCCCGCCGAAGCTGCCACTCGAGCATATTCTCGCTTGTAATCGATTTCGTGCAAAGGCCTCTCCGGCGCAAAGTTGAAATATTGTGCCGCTGATTTGAGGAAATCTGCAATGACAGGAACGTACTCGGGAGGCGCTCGTTGCGGGATCTGCGGCAGATCAGCGGGCCGAGGAGGCCCGGTGTAAACGGGAGGTTGAGCCAGCACATAGTCATCAATCCGCATCACTTCGTTATTGCGGCGCTTGGCCATTCGATTGCGACGCTTCTCGACAATGAGCGCCCAATATCGACCGCTATCGTCATCAAATTTTTGGCGGGCACGAATATACTCGTCCAACCGTTGATCTTCCGGCATTGCTTGCGCGACAAACGGTGCGGCACTCGTTTGCTCTTGACCAAGCGTGATCATCTCGGCCGCGCCTACCTCGCTTGACGACAGCAACAATGCAACTAGCAAACCTCCCCTGCGGTCGCGAATTGAACGTGGTCGCATCGTCCCTCCCCTCGGCAATTGATATCGCTTCCCTGGGCCACCGCTTGTTCCAACAGGTCTGTGGGGGGTGTGCCCCCGCGGGTTTTCAGCGAACTAGATCGCGCATTTTAGCGGCGGGCACTCCCAACCGGCAAACGATGATGGCTCGAGCCCCCATCCGCAATCGCCAAAGATCTGAGATTGTGGACGAGCGTGACGATCCTCCCTTTGCGGAAGCTGTGTCCCTGTTAGGCAACTAATGCACTGACGGCCACAAACCCAACCCTCTCGACTACAACGTCCGCGTGCGCCGGTTGGGTTGCCGACGGGTTCGTCGACAGCGAATCCCCAATCACGTCTCCTTTGAGGCGAAGTCATCCCCGGAGCTATCGACAATCCGACTGATGACGGGCCAGTAGAGCTCGCCAAATCCTGCATCTGCCGCCTGTTCCAGGAGGCCGTCGGCAACTTCGGCGCCGCGAAGGCAGATTCCGACATTCGCCGCAAGCGCCAATGCGTACCCAAGATCCTTGCGGGCGTAGTTGGTTGAAAAGGCCTTCTCCGGAAAAATTTTCGGCAAGATGGCCTTCATTCCGTGGTTACGCAACGCGAAACTGTCGGCCGATCCCTTCGCGAGCGTCTGGAAAAACAATGTTGCGTCGAGACCTGCCCGGGTGGCTACCGCGACAGCCTCTGAAAGCGCCACGACCGTCTCAATAAGAACCATGTTGTTGAGAACCTTAAAGACTTGACCCGCGCCCGCCGCGCCGCAATAGGTCACTTCAGTGCCAATATGGAATAGAAGAGGGCGAATGGCCTCAAAAGTTTCTCTGTCGCCGCCGACCATCACGCTTAGCGTGCCCTGCTCTGCCGCTTGCCTTGTGCGCGCAATGGGTGCGTCAGCAAATTTCATCCCTTTCGCGCGGAACGCTTGCTCGAGTCGTTGGGCAAGATCCGCTGGCGAAGTTCCGAGATCCACGACAATCTGTCCCTTGCGCGGGTGCTCGAGTATACCCCCCGGACCGTTGCAAACGCTATCGACATGCGCCCCGCTCGGCAAAGCAAGGAAGACGACGTCGGCGCTTGCCGCTACTTGCTGCAAGTTGCTAGCCGATCTCACACCATGCTGACGCAGACGCTCCAATGGCGCCGTTCTCTGATCATACGCAACGACCGGGTGGCCACTCTTGGTCGCGAGATTGCGGCACATGGGCTCACCCATGACACCGACCCCAATGAATCCGATTATCATGTGGGCGAAGCCTGTGTTTGGGTTGATCCGCTCCCTGAAACTTAGCCCGCTATTGAGTGTTTGACAACGATGCGCTAATGAGAGCGGCTTGTGACGAGACAAGACTGTCTGCGTCGGTCATGGTCGAAAAACGTGTCGCGATTCGGAAAGTGTCCAACGATCTTGTTTGACTTCGCGCTCCTTGATTTTGTCGCGCTCGAGGGCTGGCGTCGTCGCTTGCCGCCTTTGCGCTGGGCGCCTGGTCCTTGGCCACGCCGCCACCATATCAACCGAAAGTATGTAGAAACTGCAAGGTGCAACCAACCAAAGAAAGGGCGCGCAGCGTCTGCAAAAGCTGACGCTCCCGTGCGCTGATCCCCATGAGTAAGGTCGCCATTGTCGGAACCGGGTTTATCGGCCGCGCCTGGGCCGTCAGCTTTGCGCGCGCCGGACATGATGTCGCGTTGTGGGACGTCAAGCCCAACGCACCAACTGATGCGATCTCCTATATCGAGGAGGTTCTGCCTGATCTCGCAGCCAACGATCTCCTCGACGGCCGAACGCCCGCCGCGGTGCGAAGGCGGATCAACGCGAGCGCGACGCTCGAGGCAGCGCTTGAAGATGCTGAACACATCCAGGAAAACGCGCCCGAGGACATCAAGGTCAAACGTGAGGTCACGGCGTCCCTTGATGGCGTCGCCGCGCCGGGGGCTGTGATCGCCAGTTCGACCTCGGCGCTTCTGCCTTCATCATTCACTGAGAGCCTTGCCGGACGGGCCCGGTGCCTTGTCGTTCATCCCCTCAATCCGCCTTATGTCATCCCGGCAGCCGAAGTCGTTCCGTCTCCTTGGACCGATCCGACTGTGGTTTCGCGCACTGCGGATTTCCTGCGCGCTTGCGGCCATGCCCCAATCGTAATGAAGAGAGAACTTGACGGATTCGTCATGAATAGGATGCAGGGCGCCCTTTTGGAAGAAGCGTTTCGACTTGTGGCAGAGGGCTATGCGAGTGTCGAGGACATCGATATCGGGCTTCGTCAGGGGCTAGCCTTGCGATGGTGCTTCATGGGACCATTTGAGACAATTGACCTCAACGCACCAGGCGGGGTGCGTGACTATATCGAACGTTATCAGGCGATCTATTCGCGTCTCTTCCCGTCAATGCAGCACCGCGTCGACTGGGGTGGTTCGATTGTCGATACAGTGGAGGCGGAACGTCGCAGGCGGCTCCCCGCCGCAGCGTTGCGCGAACGTCAAGCCTGGCGCGATCGCCGCCTCATGGCACTCGCAGCGCACAAGCGCAAGGCTGAGCGAGATATCGGATCGTGACGAGTAATCGCGCTGAGATCGGCCCGGCGGCTATCACGTTCCGACCCCATCGCTGGCACTATCGCCGCCCCGGTTGCATTAAGAGCCATGGGCGACATGCGGGACCGAAACCAGCCGCCGGCTGATGAGTGCCATTTCTGGCGACGCGACTGCCGCTTACGATCAACTGGATGTGATGCTAAATGCCGGACGACACATTGGACGTGGGCCGCCGTTGCGGTGTTCCATAGGTTCCGTCGAAGAGCCTCAAGACCAGGGAGGAACGATATGTGGCGTAGCGCGAGTTTATGGGCAGTCGGTGCCGGGTTGGCCGTGTGCGTGCTCAGCGCACCGGCAGCAAAGTGTGATGATGCGCCGGCGCGGGTACGCGGCACGCTTGAGCAAGTCAACGGCAATGTGCTTTCGGTTAAAACGCGAAGCGGCACGTCAACGACCGTGCCACTTAAAGACGGCGCACGGGTGGTCGCGGTCGGAAAGGGGGCGATGTCAGACATTCAAAGCAACACGTTCGTCGGCATCACTGCATTGGCGCAGCCTGACGGAACCATAAAGGCCTTAGAGGTGCACGTGTTTCCAGAATCGATGCGTGGGACCGGCGAGGGGCACTATGGTTGGGATCTCATGCCGAATAGCACCATGACTAACGCGGCGGTCGCACAGCAGGTCAAGAAGGTTGATGGCAACGTGCTCACGTTGAAATACAAGGAGGGCGAGAAAACGATCCTTGTTCCGTCCGACGCCGTTGTTGTCAACTTGATCCCGGCCGATAAAGCTGACCTGAAACCGGGTGCCAAGATTTTCGTCCCACGATGGGAAAAGAAAGCCGATGGGACTTGGGAAGCGACAGTCGTCCTCGTGGGGCGCGACGGCATTACGCCACCGATGTAGCGTGACCCGACAGGTTCGTTGGAGTGGCAGTTGACGGTCAGGCCTGGTGGGATCGCGAGGGTCAGAAAGATACGCGTTTGGCGCCGAACAGGAAGTTGCTGACAGGAGGACTTATTGTTCCTCGTCATGACGGCAATGACCTCATGATCCCACCACGATCAGTGCAGGATTCCTCCTTACCCACGAAGTCGGATCGATCTCTCCGGACAAGGTCGAGGAGAGATTGATCAAGGATTCCATCCTTAAAAGGATAGAGGACGCTCACGCTGTTTTCGAAGCACGCCAGCCACGACTGCGCGCGTTCTGAGCCTCGTCAACGAGGTGCTTTTCTCGTGGTTAGCGATAGCCGGACAACTGCGAATTGGCCCTGACCGCGGCAAGATTTGCACGCGACGTTTGTTAGACAAGCGGCATTGAGCTGAGCTCGAAACTATACGCCGCCGTAAGGTCGCGAGGCCCATCAAGATCATCTTCGGGAAGCGGTCCGTGGCCGGCGGCATAACCTCGTCCTTTAAGGCAGGAGCATACCCGCTGTCCTGCGCACCGTTGATCGCTCGGCGCGCGGTTGCGCCCCGAGTCTAACGATGTCGCTCTTGGGGACAATCTCCTTCTTGCCGCGGCCTACCCTGGCAAAGCAAAAGTAGCAAATATCCTTGCCAACGACGATCGCGTCGGGGGTCATCCTGGCAAACAACGCAGGATGGCCTCAACCCAATGTCGCCGATCCGAGCGTGTGCCTTTCCACCACGGGTCGTGGAACTTCAACCCATAGTTAGGACGATGGGATCTCTTGCTCTACTGGACGACTACGTCACGGAGGAGCGCTGCGCATCTTTGCTAAAAGAGTCGACGTTGAACGCACACGTCGTTTGCACGCTCGCCAACGAGTGACCAAATCTTCTAGAGATTTTCTCGAACAGCGCTTTTCTCGCGAGCCGGGCATCCGCGGCGAACCGCAAGGCAATAGCGAACCTCACTGGGGTTGATGATCGTTTGGCGTGACTCGCCACAGCGCACTCTTCATGTTGATCGCCAAGATGCTTATACTTGTCCTGGCCATCGAGTGGGAGGAGCAAGAATGATTCGCCAAGAAGAGGCGATTTTGAAGCATGACGAAGTCCAGCCCATGATCGCCCCCGACGAGCACACCAGCGTCGAAACCATCGCCCGCAGGGCTTATCGCGAATTGCGCGCAGCGCTTATGGGCGGGGAATTCCTGCCGGCCACCACGCTTACGCTCCGCGCCCTGGCCGACCGGTTGGGTACCAGCATCATGCCAATTCGCGAGGCGGTCAGCCGGCTTGCCGCGGAGCACGCGCTCGAGTTGCGGCCCAATCGAGCGATTCGCGTACCTGAGCTCTCCCGCGTCGAGATCGATCACCTCTGGCAAATCCGTCTGCTGATCGAAAGCGAAGCCGCCGGACTGGCGGCGACCACTGCAAGTCCCGCACATATTCGTGCCCTATCGGCTGTGTGCGAGACCATGTGGCAGGCCTATCGGGCGAACGATGTGCGTGCAATGGTGGCTGGAACCGGTCAGTGGACGATGCTGCTCGCGGACGCGAGTGGTTCGGCACCCTTTATCGACTACATCAGCAACCTGCGCCTACGTTGTGCTCCACTCATTGCGCGAGCGTTAGAAGGTATTGGCCCGGAGGAGCCATTTTTCGCCTTCTCTCTCCGCCTTCAAGATCAAATCGTTGATGCCTTGCAATCGCGCAATGCCGCCCGCGCCCGCGATTTGCGTCTTGCCGACGTCCGCAGCTTCCAAGATTTCGTCTACCGGCGCCTCGGTTGGAGTTGACGTCCACTTCCACTCTTCGTCACTTGCTCGTAAGGATTCTCTTGCGGAAATGCCGAGACAATGTCTCACGGCGACAACCTCTTTGTCTGATGGCGTGCGGCGCGGCCATCGAAGCACCTCGAGTCTCGCGTCGACGGAAGAGCGATTGGAATCAAGCACGCGAACTTCCATCTCAATTCCACAGACCCATATTTTTTCCGTTCGATGTTCTTAAACACTCAGTTTCGTCCGGCTCCTCCTCTTGAGCATGCTCTGCTGATTGACGTTTTGCAGTCGAACGTCGTTAACTCCAGAGGCGTCCCTGCCCTGCGCTTCGCCGCGGCAATATCATCAAGTAAAGAGCGCGTGATGGCTTAGCCCGCTCAATGCCGCTCTAGGCGATCGACCCTAAGCATTCTTCACCAAGGGTATCGGCGACCGAGCAAGCGGACTGATACGTCTGGAAAGATGACCGACGTCGGACGATGGCCGTCGTCGACGAGGGCCCTCTGGTAATCCAAAGAAGTACATCGTTCCTTCGAGACGTCAGAAGAAGCCCTGCGCTCCTGCGGCGCCGGGCAGGCGTGGTGGTTTGGACGTTTCACGAGCTTTCGGCGAAGAAGTCGATTGGTCGGTCGTTCGATCGTGCCGATAGCACCGACAGACCTTGCGGTGACGGCGCAGCGTGTACGACCGATACAGGGTCGCTGGGTACCCAGCTTGTTGAGATGGCGGGATGCGATTTAGATCGGCGGCGGAAATCCCGGTAGGCGATAATCCTTCTCAGCGGCCGAATGACCCGATCGCGATCACGCCCCGCTCAGCGTCCAGTGCTGCAATTCAAGTTGGAAACTCCGTCCACGCCCGCCTAAGCGGCGGTCGATGGAAACCTGTTCATTGAAATAATTTAAGCGCGTTGCTCAACGTCTGCAGCACACCCCAGCCCAGCGGTATGCCCACAAACCCCCAGGCCAGCGCCAGTTGCAGCATCGTAGTGCCACTTTCGTGTCGATCCAAGGAAGGCCTCCCGTTATGCCGCCGCCCTTGCGGTTTCCGATTGCATGTGATGGCGCTCATGAACCGCACGAACATACAAGTTACAGAGGAGGCCTACGACAAGCAACCCGGCCATGATGTACATCGTCGCGTTATAGGCCTGCGCCTTTGGAACGCCGTGCGTGACGTTGTACTCACGGATGTAATTGACCAGCACAGGACCGAAAATGCCGGCCATTGACCAAGCGGTCAGGAGCAGGCCATGGATTGCGCCAACGTAGCGCGTGCCGAACATGTCCTTGAGGTATGCAGGCACCGTCGAGAAGCCACCGCCATACATGCTAATGATGACAAGAAAACATAGCACGAACAATGAGATGCTTCCAATTTCGCCGGTATACGGCACAATTGCATACAGCATCGTGCCGAGTATGAAAAAGCAGAAATAGGTGCTCTTGCGGCCGATGTAGTCGGACATTGAGGCCCAGAAGAACCGCCCCCCATGTTGAAGAGGCTCATCAACCCAACGAAACCCGCCGCGGCCATTGGCGTCACGCGTCCCGGAAACATCTCTTGGCTCATCGCTGACGCTTGCCCAAGCACGCCAATTCCCGCCGTGACGTTTAGGCAGAGCACCCACCAGATCAGCCAGAACTGCGGCGTCTTGAGCGCCTGATACACAAATACGTCGTTTCGCGTGACGAGCTTCTTTGGTTGGGCCGGAGCCACGTACCCCTCCGGCGTCCAACCCGGAGGCGGAACGCGTACGATGACCGCCCCAACCGTCATGAAGCAAAAATAGATGACGCCGAGAACGAGGAAGGTTTCGGCGACCCCGACATGCGTTGGCGTCGAGAATTGGCTCATAAGCCACACGGACAATGGCGAGGCGATAAGAGCACCGCCGCCGAATCCCATGATTGCCATCCCCGTCGCCATTCCGGGACGATCGGGAAACCATTTGATCAGCGTGGAAACTGGAGAAATATAACCGATGCCGAGGCCACAACCACCAATCACGCCATAACCGAGGTAAATAAGCCAGAGGTTGTGTACATAGACGCCGAGCGCCGAGATCACGAAGCCGCCACTCCAACACGCCGCTGCCGTGAACATCGCGCGGCGCGGTCCGTGTTCCTCGACCCAGCGCCCGAAGACAGCCGCCGAGAACCCGAGGGCGAAAATGGCAATGCTGAAAATCCAACCGAGCTCGGTGAGCTTCCAGTCCTCGGGGGCTGACTCCGATATGCCGATCAGCTTCGTCATGGGCAAATTGAATACGCTGAACGCGTAGGCTTGACCGATGCAGAGATGGACGCACAAGGCCGCCGGCGGCACCATCCACCGACTAAAGCCCCGACTAGCGACCGTGTGATTGCGATCGAGGATCGACAGGGCACTCATACGCGTTCTCTCCGTCAAGCAGCGACGTATTTTCAACAAATGGCATTTTGCAATCGGTTCGGCCGCGTAGGCGCGACAAAATGCGCTCGCCTCGTATTCACTTCATCAGCTCCTGAATGGAGCTATCGCAAAATTAATTATCGACAAGCCTCGACTTGAATCAATAAACCTGCTCAATGCTGCGATAGAAAAACCCGATCGATTGCCGTTGCACATGCGGCGGCGCCAATGCCTCAACCGGTTGCCCCATCCGCGGATTGGAGCAGCGTCTTCGCCAGGTGCCGCGCTTGCGCAATAAGCGCGGCCGTGATCGGGGGCGCGGGATCGTGATCCGGAACGATCAGGCCGATTGTATGTTTTGCGTTTGCCTCGACAATCGGAATCGAATGCACGGAGCCCATGAGGCCCAACGCTTCCACGAGTGTCCCCGGCATGATCGTCGACCAACGGCCGGTCCGCACATGCGCGTAGAGTACGACCATAGAATCGGATTCAAGCATCGCTGACGGCTCGGCACCGGCTTGACGCAGACGATCATCAAGGATGCGGCGAGTCTGTGTATCAGGTGTCAACAGACAGAGTGGAATTTGCGCGACTTCTTCCCACGTAACTTGCTCGCGAGCACCTAGCATGGTGTCCGACGAGGTCAAGAGATGGTACCGCTCGTGATAAAGTGGGATGGCCGTCACCCGCCCTAGCGGTTCATTGTCTATGTAGGTGATCCCTGCGTCGAGCTCCAGATTTTCGATGAGCTGAAGCATTTCATGCGACGTGCGCGCCAAGACAGTGAAACGGACATTGGGATGTCGGGCATGGAATGGCGTAGTCAGTGTCGCCACCATGGCAAGCGCGGTCGGAATTGCCGCGATGCGGATGTGGCCGACGAGACCGCGTTTCAGTGCATCAATTTCCTGCCGCAGACCGCGAGCATCGCCGACGATCCGTCGGGCCCAGGCGAGCACTCGCTCCCCTTCCGGTGTAAAACTGCGGAACCGCGACCCGCGCTGCACCAGAAGCACGCCAAGCGAGTCTTCGAGCTGCTTAAGCCCCGCCGAGAGTGTGGGTTGGCTGACCCCACACGCTTCGGCAGCCCGCCCAAAGTGCCTTTCGCGAGCCAACGCAATCACGAATTCCAGCTTGTCGATCATCGAAGGCCATAGCGGTAGGGCCGCGCCGGCTTGAACGACGCAACCAAGTTCCGGCAACCACATGCGCCGACAATAACACGGAAGAGCCTCGCTGGGATCGCAGACGGGTAACATTGCACTGCGGCGGGACGGACAGGGCGGGGACGGAACTTGCCTCCTTGATCGCGAACCCGGAAGGGGCTCGTACCGCCGCGCAGGTCACTCGCATCGTAGTGAATTGGGTGCGACTCCGCCGGCCGTCTGCTACGCTCGGGGCTTCGAGCGAAGCCCCGAGCTACGAGGCCGCAGGCGCAAAAAGCGGCCGGACGGACGGCCGCTTCTCCTATTCAACCCTACACGTCGTTATTTATTCAGTTGGGCCAGCACCGCCTTCCCTCGGGGCCGAGGTGATATCCTCGCGGGCACGCTCGAGACACAGCAAACGGATGACAACGTCCGCCGGGCCCGCGCCAAAATCCCGGTCCGCATCCTTCCGCGACTTTGACGACCGCGCTGTCGGTCGTGCCGAGGGGCGCCGGTATCATCGCCGCGCTGACGGCCGTCGAAACACCGAAAGCTAACGCAACGCCAAAAAAGAGTCCCTTCATCGTCATCCTTCCGTTCCCCTGCATTTAAGCTCCCAACAATTTCGCTACCTACCATAGCCTCGGCGCGTTTGTCGACGCCCTTGAGTTGGAACGGGAATCACAAGAAGAATAGACTTGACTGTTGCGTTAAGGCTGCATTGCCAGACGGCCCAGCGACGTTGTGCTAGCCGTTCTGACCTTGTCCCCTGCCTCGACGGCGCCCGCGTTGGCACCCCGGCGCTCCCAATTCGAGGCAAGTCTCCCCGTGATACATTTTGGCAGGGGCGCAGGTTCGCAGATGCCGAACCTCGACAGTTCAAAGACCGCGAAATGTCCCAAGGGAAGCAGCGAAGTCGGTCTCGACGGCGGGTTGGTTGTCGCGCGTCCGGTCGTTCAAATCACTACAGATTCCGGCTGAAGCGCACAGAAACGCGGCGCCGCTGCTCGCAGCCCGATCGCATCAGTGGCCACTGGATTGGCGGCTCATTTTTTCCAAAAGCTCGCGCACGACATCGAGTTGCGTACCGAAGCCTGTCCAGTCTCCAGATTTCAAGCGCTCGAATGCTTTATTATAGTGATCGAGCGCCTCCCGGGCCCGATCCACCCCGGCACCTGCCGGCAGCGTTGCTGTTTCAGGGCTCGGCGCCACGGCTTCCGGACGGGTCTCGATGAACAGCGACGATAGTGCCTCGGCGAGGGTCTCTTTCATCACCACGCGATCCCCGTAGGCTGCGATCACACGCTTGAGCTCCGGCAATTGCCCTTGCTGTGCCCGCAGATAGAGGGGAGATACATAGAGAATCGAATTTTCAATCGGTATTACAAGCAAATTTCCGCGGATCACCCGCGAGCCCATCTGATTCCACAACGAAAGTTGCTGGGAGATATAGGTATTCTGATTGACCAGCGCCTCAATCTGAAAAGGCCCGTAGACAAGCTTGTCTTTAGGAAACTCATAGACGATCAGCTTGCCATAGTCAGGCAAGTCACAGCGCGCGGCGAGCCAGGCAATCATGTTGTCACGGCGGTTCGGCGTCATCGGCAGCATAACGAAAAATTGGGCTTGCAGCTCTTCGGGCAGTCGCATGATGATATAGTACGGTTTCATCGTGGCGGCACCGCCACTGCCCGGTTCGCGGGGGAATTGCCAAAGATCCTCGCGATTGTAGAAAACTTCGGCTGCCTCCATGTGGTAAGCTTGGTACAACCGCGCTTGTATCAGAAACAGGTCCTCAGGATAACGAATGTGCTTCAGCAAATCCGGTGGCATCGAAGTCAATGGTTTGAATAGCTTGGGAAAGATACGCTGGTAGGTCGCAGCGATAGGCTCCATCGGATCCATGAGATAAAAATCGACGGTTCCGTTATATGCATCAATAATGACTTTGACTGAATTGCGGATGTAGTTTAGGTCGAGTCCCGATGCAGGTTGCGAGCAGGGAAAATAGTCACTAGTCGTATAAGCGTCCTGCAACCAGAACAACCGCCCTTCGCTGATCACCAGATACGGATCGTGATCGAGGCGCAGGAACGGCGCGATCGTGCGGACCCGTTCCCGGATCTCGCGACGCATCATGATACGGCTCTCACTGGTGATATAGCTCGAGAGCAGCAGATTCACGTCACTGAAATACCAGGCAAAAAGCAATCTCTGCGCAATCCCGCCTGCGTCAACGCCGCCGACTCCATTGTACCTCGCATAGATATTGTCCTTTCCCTTTGGATAGTCGAATTCTGCGGCGCTTCCTTTAACGATGACGTAGTCGTCGGTCTCCTCGCCGTAGTAGATGCGCGGCTCGTGAATTTCGGGACCGCCTGCTGCTACCGGCGGAATGTCCCGCAGATAGAAAAGCGGCAGACCTTCGGGACTTTTGCGGGCAACCGGGCTCATTACGGCACCGTTGCCATGGGTGAAGAGAACGTGACGATTGACCCAGGTCTGGGCGTTGGGCGGCAGCAGTGAGGATTTCAGCTCGCGCGCCGTCAGCGTTACGCCCTGGTACGTGCCGGCGAGCTGATAACGGTCCACGTCTACGTCATGAAATTTGTAGTAGGTGCGGATCTCCTGCAACTGTGCATAAGTATCCATCAACGGTTGCCAATCCCACAGTCTAATGTTGTCGATAGTCGCCTTGTTGCCCTCCAGTCCTTGGAAGCTGAGATCTTGTTCCGCAGGAAATGGCTTCACCACAATCTGATGAAGATTGTACGCCTGTCGCGTCAGCGCGATATTGCGTGCGATGTATGGCTTCTCCTGTTGCAGCTCGCTTGGTTTAACAAATACACGTTGGAACAATCCCGGAAGCACGTCGGACAGGACAATCGACCCGCCAAAGACGAGCACCGCTGCAGCCGCGGGGAGCCGATAAGTGCGCACGCGCAGATTTGCCCATGCAGCAAGCGCCGCGACAACCGAAAGCGCCATCAATAGCCACAGAACGGGCAGTTCCACATGGATGTCGGTATAACTCGCGCCGATTACCACCCCATTGTCGCGGTAGAGCAAAAGGTAGCGGTCAAGATCGTATGACCAAGCCTTCACGAGGAGGAAAACACCAAGAAGCCCCGAGCCGTGAGCGATCGCCATGGGCGAAAGGAGCCGGCGCTGACCGTCGAACTCGATCTCGCCGCGCGCCCAATAGACGACGCCAGCAGAAAGGGCGCTGAGAACGAGGGTGAGCAGCATCCAGTTTTTGATAACCACATAGGTGGGTAGCGAAAATAGATAGAATCCAATGTCTTTGCTGTATAGCGGGTCGGTTAGTCCATAGGGTACCTGATAGAGAAATCGCAGAAAGGCCCCCCAGTTACTCATTTCGCCCCAGGCGACCAGCGCAGCAATCAGACCGGCGCCTACGCCGATCACCAGCGGCCATGGCAGCCGAAGGCGCATAAATTCCAAAACGTCCGCCAGTGTCAAAACGCCAACTTCCTTCCACTCAAAGTCGGTAGGACGCTGCATCCACGGCGATTGCGCAAGTCGCAGTGCCAGCGATGCATTCGCCCACAGCACTGCGGCCGTCACGACGAAGGTCACCAGAAAGACCGCGGCTTGGGCGGCGACAGTCGTCCAGAACACATGCGGATAACCAACGGCCGAAAACCACAACCAATCGACTAAGAAGTCGCCCGTGAGCCCCAGTAAAATCAGGCCAACGGCAAGGATCATGCCGGCCATGATGAGCGCGACGATGACGCCTTGCCACGGCACCCGGCGCCCGGGCCCAGTGATCGCGGTCATCATGGCTCGATATACCGGTTCATCGGTGATCTCCACGGTGGAAATCCCACCGTTGACCGCCGGGAGGAGCGCGGCTCACACGACTGGACTGGTTGTTGGCGAAAGGACCCAGCGTAAAACCGTGGCCGTTGACAGCGGTGGACCGGCCACCGGGTAGGCATTCCGGTATCATCACTGCCAAGTTTCCGGTGTCGGCAAGCGTGAAATCGCCGCTACTGAATGGGAGGGTCGGGACCATGATTCTCACTCTCGGTCGGAACGTCGGCCTCCTGCTAAAGAAATCGTCACCCTTCGGGGCGGAGGACGTTAAAAGCCCAGACTATACGCCGATCATCAGATCGTCGTCTTCGATTTGAATGTTAAAACGCGGCGAACGGTCCACGCTGACCGCAAGCGTCCCTCGCGGGTGGGCGCGGGAGGCACCAAGCTCTTTGTCGGAAGCGTTGTGGTAAGTGAATAAACTCGTCCAGGAATTGTACCGACCATGCGGGGGTTGAGCCCGTGAAGTTGAACGCCGAGAATCTCCGTCTCGCGGAGACGGAACGATCGGCGAGATCGCGGCGACGGTATGCTTTGGCTGGTCGAAGACGCCTGAAACTTCGGTTCGCCGGACTTCATGGATCTTTGATCGGCAGATTCCTTAACTGCTGATTTTTCGTTCGTCGGCGTCGAGATCCTTCGAGCCGCCGGTGCTTTCCCCGAACGGGCCGCGGACTTACCTGAGCCAGATGCCATAACCAGCGGTTGGGTGGCGCCCGAGGGAGCTGAGACCGCGATTGCTACCCTTCGGGTCGGGCCACCGCGCGTACCGCCTAGCGACCATTACTGGCCCGTTTTCCGATCCGCCTTGCTTCGTCGAAGTCGGCCTCAGCGTGATCAATTTGGCCCTCGGCAGCATACGTGTTGCCACGCCCGGTGTACGCCGACCCGAGGTTGGGATTGAGCCGAACCGCCTCGGTGTAGTCCGAGATGGCATGGTTGTAGTCCTGCTTCGCATAGTAGGCGTTGGCACGGTTGTTGAAAGTCAAAGCATTGCCGGGATCGGCGACGATCGCCTCGGTATAGTCCGCAATCGCGTGGTCGTAGTCGCTCTTGGCATAATAGGCATTGCCGCGATTGTTAAGGGCCCAAGCCGTGTTGGGATCGAGTGCGACTGCAGCGGAATAGTCCGCGATTGCGAGGTCGTATTTCTGCTCGGCATAGTACGCTAAGCCTCGGCCACGAACGGCACCGCGATCCCTCGGATCGAGTTTTATTGCCTCAGTGTAGTCAGCGATGGCGCGGTCATAGTCATGCTTAGAGAAATACAAATCCCCGCGGCCAGTAAAGGCGGCGGCATCACTGTTATCGAGGGCGATCACGGTTGTGAAGTCTGCAATCCCCGGATCGGACGCCAGTTTCATGCGATAGGCGATGCCGCGGTTGTAAAAGCTGCGTTGATCCTGCGGATCGAGGATTACGGCCTTGCTGTAATCCTCGATAGCGTGGTCGTAGTCGCGTTTGGCGAAATGGGAATTACCGCGAGCCACGTAGACAGCTGCTCGGGAAGGATCAAGACGAATCCCTTCGCTGAAGTCGGCGATGGCATGGTCGTAGTCTTTCCTGGCGTAAAAGGCGTTACCGCGGTTGCTGAAAGCTGAAGCATCACCGGGATCAAGCATGATCGCTTCGGTATAGTCGGCGATTGCACGGTCGTAATCCTGCTTGGCATGATACGCTAATCCGCGACCGTTGACGGCGTCGCGATCCTTGGGATTAAGCCTCATCGCCTCACTGTAGTCCGCAACGGCACGGTCGTAATCGCGCTTCGCCAAATAAGATTTACCGCGGTCCGTAAAAACGGCAGCGTCAGTAGGATTGAGTGTTATCGATGTCGTGAAATCCGCAATGCTGCGATCGTAGTCCTGCTTGGCGCGGTACGCGTTGCCGCGATTATAGAAGCTCCCGGGGCTCTTCGGATCGAGCCTTATCGCGTCGCTATAGTCCCCAATGGCCCGATCATAGCCGGACTTGGCAGCATACGATTTACCTCGAACGAGGTAAGCGGAGGCTCGATTGGGAGCGAGGCGAATTTCCTCCGTGAAATCGCCAATAGCGCGATCGTAGTCCCGCTTGGCGAAATATGCGATTCCACGGTTTCTGAAGCTCAAAGCATTGTTAGGGTCGAGCTTTATCGCTTCGTTGTAGTCTGCGATCGCGCCGTCATAGTCTTTGGCGGCATAGTGGGCGTTGCCGCGGTTGTTAAAGGCAAACGCCACGTCCTTTCCCGAATAGGTCTCGGATCTGATCACGGCGGTGCAGGCACTTATTATCGTATCAGGCGATGCACTATCCTTGCCAGCACACCTATCGATCTGCTGTTGAATTTGGGCGTCTGCCACGCTCGACAACGAGAATCCGCCAACCGCAAGCAGTATAGCGGTGGCATTTCGATTGAACACAAACTTGCGCAAAAGCGCAGTCATGAGCTTTTCTCCGAAGGGAATAGGCGCGTTTCCCTGCAACATCCAAACGAGCCGCGACACCGAGGATCGCGATCTACCGCGCCACAGGACTGAGCATCAAAATCACGACACGGAGTAGTCGCGTTGGGTCGCCCAATTTACGTGGGCGCGACCTGGGCTGGGGTACGGGGATTGAATTCACCACCAGCGTCGCTTTCCCGGGAACGGGTCGGGCCGCCCCCGTCAAAATTCCGGGCTTTCCCAGCATGCTTTCCTCCCGGCGTCGATTGGCTTTGGCCAACTCATTTTGGGCTGTCAGGAAGTTGCCGCTCACACAGGCGCAGTACAATAGCACACCGGCCTTCGTCAATAAACTCGAATAGGATACCCAGAGCCACAATGACTCGCGTCCGGGGCGCACCGCCGGTCGGAGAACGCGTTCACTTCATCGATCTTCGAAGGTTGTGAGCCCAGAGCCGATTTGGTCCAATATACGATAAGAGAACCAAGCGGCGGTACTCGGGCCATATCGGACTACGGCCCAGCGGTGACGCCCCGAGTGCCGCGGCCGGACTCCGGCTTCATGCCCCGTCCGCCGTCATCTTTGCGCGAGATTACCATCAACTCCCATCTTACCGGCCAAGCGCCCTCACCTATAAGCCGCGCAATCACTGCTCACTATAGGTCGCTCTAGCAGTTCCTCCTCCAGCGCCGACGCACTGACCGCCTGGCATTCGCGATCTGTTTGCGATCCGTAAAGGTGGTTTCTTGTGCCTGAATTCCGCAGAATTCCCCTTTCGAGCCCCCCGCGCGCTGTCGGCCGCCTGAAGCGATCCGACCGCATATGACCAAGCGAGATTGCAGCGAATTGCCAGGCCGGTCGGAACTAGACCTTTCGACTGTCGTAAGCCCAATGCAGCAACGCCTGCCGCTGTCTGCGACGACATGTCAAATCACCTGGCTCGCAGTATCGCCTAACTTGAGCGATGTGCCGCCGCATGGCCTTCCACCGCTTGATTTGTCGTGCGTCTTCCTCAGGCAGTCTACGACCCAAGTAGTAGCGACAATACCACTGGAACCATCCACGGGGGTCGTCGGCATGAATCCAACCTTTCTTGCGCCATACGGATAGCGGCTGACTTGCGTCCACACCAAAGTAATTACAGGAGCAGTCTCGACGCCCCGGTGATAGCTTCGCACGGGCGAACCAACTTGAGGGAAACTCTTTGCGAGTGTCGGTCATGTACTTTCCGCCAAAAACACCCAACGCTAGCATTTCCGCTGGTGTGAGGTCCGGGCGGAAGTCCGGATGAAAATTGCGTCCGACTGGCGCGACGAGCTCGTAACGGTACCCCTTCTGCATACGATCGTTGACAGTAATAACTCGTTTCATTTTATTCGTCTTGTCACCGCTGCCTGGCTGAGTTCCTACTTAGCCCGAATCGCTTGATCACGGTTTCCTCTGCAATTGCTTCGCCAAGGCTAGGATCAAAACCCATGGTGCGAAATTGCCGACGTTACGCCATCGATCGACGGAGCGCCCACGCTCAGGTCTACCACGGAGCTCATTGATTCGCTGCGGTGCGCAGGTCGCCAAGGTTTCACGCTTTCTTGGAGCATTCGCGACAGCAAATCGCGATTGCTGCTGTCTGGCAGTCAGTTGCTGATTCCGTTGCAATGACGATTGTCTACCCAGCGATCCAGCTGAGCGAATTGGATTGAGAGCGCCGGGATCTGCGGAAGGAAGTCTCGGACTATGAGCGCAGGCAAGTCTAGCCTTCGCCGATTTCTGTTTTCGGTGGATGCACTCACACGCCGCGACGCAAAGGTTTACGCACTACAAATGCTAGTTCGCAAACGAACCGCCCCATTGTCTCAGGGCCTTGAGAGGGCTAACTGTGAGATTGTGCTCGCCGAGCTAGACCCTTTAAACCTCAGGCGAGCCGCAACAATCGTGGCCCCCCGGATATCCGCCTCTCCGAAGCTCCTTCAGATCGCTGCTCAACCGACCGCGGTCTATCTCGGAAACCTAAATCCACCGCGAGAATATCCGAAAACGAGAGAAACGAGGAAGAGTATGATTGCAATGTAGAAAATAAGCTTCGCGAGCCCGATTGCCGTACCCGCGATTCCTCCAAAGCCCAGGACCGCAGCAATCAAAGCAATGATAAGGAGCGTAACGACCCAATTTAGCACGGCAAATCCTCCAAACTGGCATGTCCTCCGCCGACCGAAATCGTATCGGACAGTGTTCCTTGCCGGCAATGCATTCGGCGACGGAAAGTTCCCCGTCTTCGCACTTTTCGCTGCGTCTTCCAATCAAGGATTAGCTTTTGTCCGCTGTGATCAGCCGATGTTTCCTCCGAAGGTTCTCCGTGGCCAAGGATCTCTCGGCCGCCCTGTTGCTTCCATTGATCGAGCCGCACGAAATCGCTGCGATCTGCCAAATTTCGACGGACGCTGGGTATACTCCGGCCGTCGTGTAGCGACGACTTTTCGGTCTCTGCTCTTGCTCATACCCAGGGGCGCGGATCACTGCCTGATTGCGTGGTAGACTATGCGCACGCACCCGTTCTGCCGCATCCAGGGGTGATACGGGGTCATACACGCTGACTGCTAAACCGTGGAAGTTTCAATCATTGATAGAACATCTAACAGCGCTATCGTGGCAAGATACAAGTGATTTGAAACCGCGCGGCAATTCTCGCCCGCATCCCGCGCCTGGAGATACATGGGCAGAGCGGACGGGCGGTGGGAGCAACTGTCATCGCATTGTCGTATGCGACGAGCACATCGGGGCTCGCGACGGCCATGGTGGGCTTCTCCACCGACACATAACTCGCGACTGAAGGCAAACGGATGGATTTTTTCAGGCTGTTCTCGTTTCTGGTATGCGCTCCAGCCTTTGATGCCGACGATCTTGAAGGGCAGCGGCTACAGCAGATCATCATAGCGATCGAGAAGCTCGGCTTCTCGGTGACACGGGCGCGGAAGATTGAGGATGCAGAACTTGCAGTGCAAGCCGACGCCGCGATCGGCTGCATGGTGGCCGACTGGAGCAAAAAAGGCCTCGAAGGCAAGACCGCTGCGCTGATCAACCTGATGCGCCGACGCGGCCTCGAAATGCCAATTGTCATACTGGTGCGCCGTAAACGTCTCGAAGATATCCCAGTCGAGGTACTCGACTACATTGATGGCTACATCTTCCTCGCCGAAGAGACTCCGGAATTCATCGCCAAAAATCTTGTCAGTCGACTCAAGCAATACGCCGCCACGTTGAAGACTCCATTTTTCGGGGCGCTGGTCGACTATGCGGAGCGCGGCAATCAGCTGTGGACTTGTCCTGGGCACAACGGCGGCATTTTTTACAACCGCAGCCCGATCGGCCGTATTTTCGTGGAGCATCTCGGCGAAGCGGTGTTCCGCAATGATCTAGACAACTCGGTGCTTGAACTGGGTGACCTTTTGGTCCACGAAGGTCCTGCATTGCAGGCACAAAAAGAGGCTGCCGCGATCTTTGGCGCGGAGAAGACTTATTTTGCGCTCAACGGAACTTCATCATCTAATAAGATCGTGCTATCGGCACTGGTCGCGCAAGGGGATCTCGTACTGTTCGATCGCAATAATCACAAGGCGGCTCACCACGGGGCGCTTTTCATCGGCGGAGCCATTCCGGTCTTTCTCGAGACCGACCGCAATGCGCACGGCTTGATCGGACCAATCTATCACGAAGCACTCGACGAGACGCGTATCCGTAACAAAGTTCGCGATCATCCGCTAGTCGCTGACAAGGAGGCGTGGCGACGGAAGCGACCGTTTCGTGTCGCGGTGATTGAGCAATGCACTTATGACGGCACCATCTACGACGCTAAGATGATCATTGATAGAATTGGGCATCTTTGCGACTACATCCTGTTCGACGAAGCCTGGGCTGGTTTCATGAAATTCCACCCGCTGTTCGCTGGTCGCTTCGCCATGGGTCTTAATAATCTCGGCCCCAACCAACCGGGAATTATCGCGACTCAATCCACACATAAGCAACTCGCAAGCTTCTCCCAGGCGTCGCAGATTCACGTCAAGGACCGCCACATCAAGGGGCAGAGCCGACGCGTCGAGCATCGCCGCTTTAACGAGTTCTTCATGCTACACGCCTCGACCTCGCCGTTCTATCCGCTGTTCGCTTCCCTCGACGTCGGTGCCCAGATGATGAAAGGGCGCTCCGGCGAGGTATTATGGGACGATACAGTCCGTCTCGGTATCGAACTGCGCAAGAAGCTGCGGGCGATTCGGCGCGAGTTCGACGAGAAGGAGGAGGACCCGGAACGGCGATGGTTCTTTGAAGCATTCGTACCCGATCGGGTGATGGTCGAAACCCGCGATGGCGCCCAGTGCGAAGTTCCCTGGGAGAGTCTATCAACCGACGACCTCGCCTTGGATCCCCGCTACTGGGAGCTTGCGCCTGGCGCTCTATGGCATGGCTTTACCCATGTGGCGCCCGGCTATGCCATCACCGACCCCAACAAACTGATCTTGCTGACCCCAGGCTTTGACCGTACTACCGGCACCTATGCGGACTACGGCATTCCGGCACCGATCGTTGCCCAATACTTGCGAGAGAACGAGGTGGTCCCGGAGAAAAATGATCTCAACTCGCTGTTATTCCTGCTCACTCCGGGCGTCGAGTCGAGCAAGGCCGGCACGCTCCTGAGCGCCCTGGTTGCTTTCAAGAAATTGCACGACAGCAACGCGCGGCTAGAGGACGTGATTGGTCATTTTGTTCACCAGCGTGCAACCCGTTATTCGGGCATGCGACTACGCGATTTGTGCGCCGAAATGCACACGTTCTTCCGCGACAGTGCAACCAGCCTATTGCAGCGCGCGCAGTTTGCACCCGAACATCTACCATCACCGGCTATGCCGCCGTGCGACGCGGTTCGCCAAATGGTGCGCAATAATGTCGACTATCTGCCAGTGGATCAGGCCTTCGGACGGATAGCCACTACGCTGTTCGTCGTCTATCCACCCGGCATTGCAACCATTGTGCCGGGCGAGCGACTCGACGATCGCGCGCGACCCATGCTGGACTATCTGAAGATGTTCGAGCGTAGCGCGAACCTGTTTCCAGGCTTCGAGGCCGAGATTCAAGGCATCTATCGCGAGACAGAACCTGGCGGCACCGTCAGGTTTTACACCTACGTTGTCCGCGAGTAGCGCCTCGGCGGGGCGAAGTTCGTCATGCGGAATCAAGATCAGTTGTGATCTCGCGGCGGTGCGCTGTCGCCAGGCCCAAGCGCGCGCTGCATCAACACAATGTCTGTCCAGCGCCCATATTTAAAACCGACCCCTTTGAGCTCGCCGACACGCGCGAAGCCAAATGCCTCGTGGAGATAGAGTGAGGGTACATTGCCGGCGTCGATGTAGGCGATCATTTGCCGAAAGCCGACTTCCGTACAAGCCTCAATCAACGCAGGCAGCAGCTTGCGGCCCACGCCGGCGTGCAGATGATCCTGATGCACGTAGATAGAGTTCTTTACAGCGTAACGATAGGCAGGCCGTTTCCGAAACGGCACCGCATAGGCGTAACCAACGACCGTCGCGCCGAGGTTGGCCACCAGATGCGGCAGCCGGCGGTTGAGCATATTCTTACGTCGTCGTTTGATGTCATCGGGATGCAACGGCTCCACGTCGAATTCGCCGAGACCGCGCTGGATGTGATGGCTATATATGGCCAGCATAGCGGAGACATCATCCTCAACTGATGGACGCACAATGATTTCGCTCAGCTTTTCAACCATTGCTCCGCCTGCCTGCTGAATGTCCGTCGGCCGCTTCGCCGGCACCGAACGCGCAAGCCGGCCACTTTGGTCGATCACGCGGCCATGACAGTTTCATGTCAGCCGTGCTTAGACCCGAGGCGGGAGAATAGACCGATGACGGTCCGAGAAGCCTGGGAGCGCGGTTTTCTGCGGCCTCGGATGTCTCGCGGGCGAGAGCCTTGCGACCCGAGGTGCTAAACGCCCTCGCGCGAGCGAGGGGAAAGATTCATAACGATTTCCGTATGTTCATGCACGGGGAAGATCGATTCCTGGAAAGATCTTGACTACGGCAGCGTCGTCCTCGCTGCCGTGCCCTGCGGCCGCAGCCGCCAGAAACATCTGGAGCGCGGCTGCGGTGAGAGGCAGCGGGAACGTCGACTTCTTACCGGCCTCGAGTACGATTCCCAGATCCTTGACGAAAATGTTCACTGCTGAGCGCGGCGTGTAGTCGCCGGCAAGCATGTGTGGCACTCGGTTCTGGAACATCCAGGAGGAACCAGCGCTGTTCGATATCACTTCGTAAAGCACGTGCAGATCGACGCCAGCCTTGATCCCGAGAGCGATGGCCTCGGCCGCCGCGGCGATGTGCACCCCGGCCAGTAGTTGATTGATCATCTTCACCTTGGAAGCTGCGCCGTGTACGTGACCCAGGCGATAGACTTTCTCGGCAATGGCGCTCAGTATTGTCTCGCATCTGGCAAAAGCTTCGGGAGGACCGGAGGCCATCATGGTCATCTGTCCAGCAGTTGCCTTGACCTCGCCCCCAGACACAGGCCCATCAATCATCAGTATGCCACGTTCGGCTAGCCGCTCACCCAGACGTTCGGCATATTCAGGCGATACCGTTACGCTCAGCACGAGCACGCTGCCCTGTGGCATTGCAGTCGCTGCGCCGCGCTCGCCAAATAGCACCGCCTCGGTTTGCTCAGCGTTCACGACCAAAACGATGATGACGTCGCAAACCGCGCCGAGGTCAGCGGGGCTGGTGCAGGCGACGGCACCACGATTGACAAAGGACTGCACGACAGTGGCGCGTACATCGTGGACCCGCACCGCGAAGCCCGCGCGCAGCAGCGATGTGGCGACCCCGCCGCCCATCGAGCCCAGGCCGACGACGCCGACGTTTGGCTTGTTCATGAGCGCTCCGCCTTTCTTGGGCGATGGCCGCGATTCCGCGACGCGTCCTCGCCGAGCACAAAGGATTTCTGCATTGTGGCACCCTAATTGGGATACACCGGCAGAGCAACAGATCTTCGGTCCGTCGAAAACGATCGGAGCCCAAGCACATGGCTCAAAAGCTGTCCCAGGGGTGTGGATGACAGCCCCAACGTCCACGATAGGACGAGTAGCCTACCTTCTGCGGGGGGTGTTTTTGCCAACAACCAGCGGGCTAGCCGCAAGGTGCTGATCCAACGGTGGAACGCAAGCCCGATGGCCCTCGCCGATGTTCGTTGCCGGGGAGTTGACGACTTACCACGTCAACCAAGCAAGTCTGGCGCGTTCGCTGTTGCGATCGCGGCGGCACCAAGACGGCCGCACCATCCATGTTCACCTTGGCGCGCGAGTAGCCGAACGAAGCTTGGTTTACGCCCGTTTCGTGCTCCGTGAGCCGCAAAATCCGGATGCGCATCTTGGCGCCCAGGCATTCGTTGTGTTCACCCCTGGTGGATCGGAGAACTCACTTTTAAGTTCATTCCTGAGGAGAAAGCCTGTGAACACGTTCGGCCACATTGAAAGCATTCTAGTTTAGCAATCCTAGTGTAGTTTGGAATTCAACTAATGTACTTAACTAGAACTATTCCAACCTACTCATATATTCTTGACAACGAGATTCTCTACTAGTTATGACAAAGATGCTTCGCTGCCGGTCGTCATCCTCACATCGTTGAGTCTTGTCATGAAGAAACCAATATCGACACCTCGCGTAATGCGCCACGGTCTCACATCTCTTGCCGCCACAGCGGTGATCCTCACGACCGCCGTCCGGGCCCAGGCGCAAGACAACAACGCGTTCTATGAAATCGAAACCAAGTATATTTTCGGCTTCACGATCGGTTCATCAATCGGGATCGAGGGGGAGAAGGCGTTCGAGCCCGATACGTTCGCCAATTTTGGCAAGCGCGACGGCAGCTACACCGCCACTGAAACCGAGCTCGAGTTCGAGTTCACACCGAACCAGTTCATGCAGATTGAGCTCGGGCCCACGGTTTCCTACTACAACATTCACAATGTCACTGATATTGATGACCGCAGTATGGGGAGCTTGAATGGATTTGAGGCTGACATCAGATATCTTGTCCTCGACCGTGGGCTCTCGCCGTTTGCGGTGACGCTCTCGGCCGAACCTGAATATCATAGTCTCGACGAAACCACCGGGCAGAAGGTGGTGAACTATGGCCTCGAGACCAGGATCGAAGCTGACGCCGAACTCATCAAGAATCGATTGTGGCTCGGACTGAACCTTCTCTACGAACCGGAGACGACACGAGCTGACCTTGGCCAGTGGGACAAGGAATCCACACTTGGCCTATCGACCGCGCTTGCCTTCCAAATCATTCCCAAGGTTACCGTCGGGGCTGAAATGTGGTATTTGCGTCACTATGACGGACTGTCTTTCAACACTTTTACAGGTGATGCCGTCTACCTAGGTCCTACTTTCTACTACCAAATTGCGCCGAAAATGCTTGTGAGCGCAGCCTGGGACTTCCAGGTCGCTGGTCACGAGCCTGGCGTCTTGCCGGCTTTAGATCTGACGGATTTTTCCCGCCAGCGAGCGAGATTGTTGTTAGAGTTCGAGTTCTGACAAGGTTGGGCTTGGGTGACGGTTAGGAGATGGTGTGGTATCTCCGCCATTTCCCGTCGTTCGATCGAAGTGAGAGGGAGGCATACATGAGATCGGCGTTCGCAGGCGTCAAACCAATGGTAGGAGTGTTGGCTCTAGTGACGGCAATGCTTTCCCCTGGCGGCCCCTCACGCGGCCAACAAGCGGCCACGGTCGACATTTCGGTTAAAGGCCACCATTTTCAGCCTGCTGAAATCCGTGCGCCAGCCAATAGGCCGGTTATCATAAGGGTCAAGAATCTGGACGCAGCCGCCATGGAATTCGAGAGCGTATCGCTCAGGGTCGAGAAGGTGGTTGCCCCCGGGACCCAGGGCGTCGTCAATGTCCGCCCGCTTGCACCGGGCCGGTACGAATTCTTCGACGATTTCCATCAGGAGACTCGAGGTACCCTCGTCGTACAATGACGTTCGTGCCTGCTATGTCGTGCACATGGTAACTGGTGAATGTTAGCACGCGCCCGCGGAGCAAGCATGACGGCCCGTGGGTCAGAAGCGATGCGGCACGACTGTTTGCAGGCATTTGCCTGCATGGTCAACCATGGCCGACATAGTCCATGCGCCCACCGTCCACGACCAACAGTTGCGCCGTGATCCAGCCCGACTCCGGCGCAGCTAGAAATGCTATGGCGTTGGCGATGTCTTCTGGTTCGCCGATGCGGCGAATCATCGCCCGTTCACTGAAGTGACGCTCGATTTCTTTCCACGCGTCGTCGTCAAAATTACCTGTCGTCATGTCAGTGCGGACAAACCCCGGAGCCACGGCATTCACCGTGATGCCGTGTGGGCCAAGCTCCATCGCAAAACGCCGCGTTAGGATCGTGACGGCCGCTTTGGTGGCAGCATAGAACGCAGTGCCAGGCGCGGCTGTCCCAATGGCGGCGATCGAACTCACGTTGACAATGCGACCATAGCGCTGGGCGCGCATGCTCCCCATCACCGCCCGCGTCGTATGGATGATGCCCTCCACATTCACTTGGCGCATGCGTTCCAGTTTCTCACGTTCATAGGTCTCAAGCGTGCCCGGGTAGGCAATCCCGGCGTTATTAACCAGAATCGTCACCGGACCCAACTGCGCGACAAAGCGCTCGATCATCGCCTCCATAGCCTTGCCGTCGGCAACGTCCCCGCCAGCCGCAATGGCACGTCCACCGGCTTCGCCGATCTCGCGTGCGACCGCTTCAGCCGCATCCGCCCGCGTCGTGTAATTCACGCACACGGCCGCGCCGCGCCGCGCCAAGAGCAGTGCCGTTGCCCGACCGATGCCGCGCGAACCGCCAGTAACGATCGCTACCTGATTGGGCCATGTCATCAGTTCTCTCCCGTCTATTGACTCTATGAAAACGGTAAAACCCGATTCCACAACCCGTATCGTAGTCTTTGATTTCGTGCCATAGCAGTGGCAAGCTCTAATGGTGTCGCGCCTGCGCCATTTCGTCTCCAAGCAGAAACATGCGGGATTGCGTCACCGTCATTGTCGACGACGACAGCGGGTGTTCCGCCAGGGCGTCCCGATCGGTTCGACGATTCGCGTTGGACACCACCACGCCGGACCGAGACACTGTCATTTCAGTGAGTTCACGGGGCGACCAGCTCAGAGCCCTGGACATGGGACCGGAGTAGACTTGCAGGCTGTGTGGCGACACAGAGTCGACCGGTCTACCGAACACCCGGGAGGCGGATGCCGTCACAAGTTGGCGCTTTAAGCGATGGTTGCTGGCTAACCGATCGTTGGACTTTTCATGGCCGCGGGCTGAGGACCCGCGACCCTTGTCATCGCGCACGCGCTCGGCCCTCGCGTGGCTAACAAAGCAACGCCACGATCCTCGAAGAGGCTTTGCCTTTACGCTGGCGCCGAAACAGTGCCGGAAGTCGCGCTAATTCAGCGGTTCCCGCTGTCGCAATCTACGATTCGATCCTGGGCCTCGTCGATCCAGCAGCCCCAGCTACTCGTCACCCAGTATCCATTGGGCCCAACGCGAACAAGATGCGGCGTCTCGGACCAGTCGGCACCGGCCGTGGGCGGCACACCGGCGTAGCCGAGGCCGCGAGCGAGAGTATGACGAGCATACTGGTCCGAATTCCGGAGCGCCATGTGTGCATGTCGCTGCCCGAGGTTCCAGTCCCTCCCCTCACGGACGCCACCGGCAACAGCATTGGTCGTGATGGTGCTGAGCATCAGAACGAGAGCCGAAGCGCAACCGAACATTTTTTTCAAAATCATGGCGGTCATTCCTTTCGTCAACGAGCTCAGCTCATAGCTCAACTCGCGTGGCGTATCAGATAGGCGATCGGGCATAGCTATTCTGTCTTCAAGTTTGCGAAAGCCAATGTCCGCTGCCAGCTCAACAGTAATCGAACTTACGCTCTGCCGTGAAAGGGCAACGTCAAATAAGGTGCCAATATATCGCAGACCTCCGGGCGTTAGATTCGCGCCGTTGCGGCTCCCTGGGCAAGATTGACCACCAAACAGCTCGAGTTGCTCGAACTCGCGAACGCTCAATGACGGAGACGATACATCGCTAGCGCCCGCGCGAATGCCGGCAGAGTCGGTGCCTGAAGGGGGTTGCGTCGGGACAGTCCAGGAAATAGTTCATTTTCTCTACCCTCGAGTGACCGCGGGCTGCAATCAAGAGAATACGTATCGCAATATGGGCGTACGAAGAACTTAGTCCTAGTCGGGCATAGCACCTAATCGCACCAGGATATTGCTGACGCAGTGGGTGGGTCTTTCCTGACACATCCTCGATCTCAGGCGTGGTGACGTTGCGAGTTCGATCTCGACGTGCAGTTTCAGTGCGGTTGAAATCCCGAACTCGTCCTGGCGAGGTTCGGTGACACAGACCGACCAACATCGTCAACCAGGGGACAAGGCATGAATGGCCGCAAATTATGCGTCCGATTTACCGGTGCGCTCAACGCCATGCTGCTCTGCGCAATTGCAAGCATCTCGCCTAATGAAAGCGTCGAGGTTCCTGACCGAATCGAACGGCGCGGCCACGGCACCTGAGCCGCTAGTCGGCAACTCCATTCAGCCGCCTAACGGGTTGGATGGCAGTGGTTCATTTTGCATCATGAAAGATGATACCGACCGTATGGCGTTGTCCGCTGCGGACGCGGCTCACGCCATGGCGCATATTGACCCGATACTGGCCCTTCGTTCCTTTGACCGGCCGATTGTGAACAGCGAACGCGACTGCGTCACCTTGGCGGAGGGGCACGACCTCGACCCGGCTCTGCATACGCGGGCGTTGCTCGGTCAGCACGAACTCTCCGCCGGTGAAATCGCGCCCCGGTTCTGAGAGCAGGATCGCTACCTGAATCGGGAAGGCGAGGTCGCCATAGAGGTCCTGATGGAGGCAATTGAAATCGCCGGGTGCGTACTGCAGGAGCAGCGGCGTCGGGCGCACTTGGCCGCGGTCGTGACAGAGTCTCAGGAAGGCGAAGTGCTCCTCGGGATAGCGGGCGTTGTCGCCCATCCGCTGATTCCATTCGTTGGCGATCGGTGCTAGGTGAGGATAAAGCACCGTGCGCAGACCACCGAGCAGGTTCGGCAACGGATATTTAAAGTAGCGATACTCACCCCTACCGAAGCCGTGGCGGGCCATTTGGACGTGGCTGCGAAAATACATCTCGTGGCTGTAGAGGGTGGCGATTTCCCCGCATTCCTCTCGCACAAGCAGTTTTTCCAGGACCGCGCAGCCATAGTGGCTCAGGTCAGCACCCAGCACACTCCAGTCATATTTGCCAACGCGCTCCTGCGCCGATCGAACGACGCGGGCGGCGGGAACGATGCTTGCTGGCAGATTCAAGCTTGGGCCTCCTTGTCAAGCAGGGCGCGTTTGCGCTCCACGCCCCAGCGATATCCAGAAAGCGCCCCATCGCTCTTCACGACGCGGTGGCAGGGAATGGCGACTGCAATGTTGTTCGCGCCACACGCCTGTGCGACGGCGCGTACGGATCTCGGCTCACCGACACGGCGGGCGATCTCCGCGTAGCTGACAGTCTCTCCGACCGGAATCTCGCGCAATGCTTGCCAGACACGTTGCTGGAACGCGGTCCCGCGAATGTCGAGCGGTAGATCCAGACCGAGCGCTGGAGCGTCGACGAACCCGACTACCTTCGCCACCAGAGACTCAAAATCGGTATCGCCGCCGATCAAATTCGCCTTTGGAAAGTGGTCTTGGAGATCGCGCGCGAGGGCGGCCGGATCATCGCCGAGCAGGATGGCGCAGACGCCCTTGTTGCTACAGGCAACCAATATCGACCCGAGCGAGCATTCGCCGACGGCGAATCTAATGTCCGCGTCCGGCCCCCCATTGCGAAAAGCGCTTGGCGTCATCCCCAGGATCTTGTTCGATGTCTCATAGAACCGGCTGTTGGAGTTGAAGCCAGCACCGTAAATGACTTCTGTCACAGTGTTCTTCCCTTCGCTGAGTTGTTCACGAACGCGCCTAGCACGATGTGCTACGCCGTACGCCTTCGGAGACAAGCCCGTGACGGACTTGAAAAGTCGATGGAAATAGTAGGGGCTCATCCCGAGCGCCGCGGCAAGGGCTGCGAGCGTGGGTAGTGTCTCCGACCCTTCGATTCTGCGACATGCCTCCGCGATAACAACCGCGTGCTGATCAACGTGCGACAAGTCATTCGGCCGGCAGCGCTGGCAGGCCCGGAAGCCGGCGTTCTGCGCATCCTCATTGGTCGGATAAAAGTCGACGTTTTTCGCCTTGGCGAGACGCGACGGGCATGAGGGCCGGCAATAGACACCCGTGGTCTTCACTGCGTACACAAACTTGCCGTCGAATGCCGGGTCGCGAGCGACGACGGCAGCCCAGCGTGGGTCTTGTTCGGTCGGCGTTACGCCTACCTTTCCGGCGACCCACTTCTCATTGGTCATGCTCTTTTTCCCATTATTCCTGTTTGATATTTTATCGGAGATAGTGACATTGTGGTCACCTCGCACTCCGGTTCTTGCTTTCAAATTCTTTCCTCGGCTAAAGCGCGCTCGCATTAACGAATGCGGGTCACGTGCGCGAGAAGCGAACGGCGCCGTCCGATCCATCTCGGCCTTAGGGCCCGACCCGTCATGGGAACCCGCGTCATATCGCGCACCAACCAGGTGCCGGTACGCGCACTTCGAAGCCCCTTTTATGCGCCGTCCCCGATGACCCGCACGAGCCGACCGTAAGCGGGGTGGGTCGGTTTTGGGCGCCATAACGCCCTGCCGCTTCGCAGCGGTGGAACCGCGCGCGAGATGGGACGTCCGAACACCGTCTTGCGAAATCGCGCAACCACCTCATACTCTTCGGGGCCAAGCGGGCGTCGGCCGCGATCCGCGGCAGGTGGGTTGGCGCCGCCGCCTCGGAGGTTCGTTGATGCGCGTTGTCAGATGGCTCGCCGTTCTGCCATTTCTCGCAATGCTTGTCGGCCCGTTCTTTCTCAACCGTGTTTCGCCCCCTGTTCTCGGCATGCCTTTCCTACTGGCTTGGCTTGTGGCGTGGATCCTGTCGCGCTCAGGGATGGACAGACAATCGTGGCGCTGCTGCTGTTGGGGTACAGCTTTGTAACGCAGATGTTTCCGGCGCTGGTGTTCAGCCTCACCAGGCGCAGATGGGTTACCCGCGAGGGCGCGTCGTGCGGTATCATGGCAGGCGTCGCCACAGTAGCAGTAACCAGCCTGAGGCATGTATCGATCGGCACACTGTTTCCTTTACTGCCAGTGGCCATCAAGGAGCTAAACGTCGGCATCATCGCGCTGAACTTCCTGGTGCTGATTTTAGTCAGCCGCGCGGTGAGGCTGGGCAAGGCAAGGGAGCATAGATTAACAGCAGATACCTCGCCTTCGTGAGGGCCGCCGCTCGTCAACAGCGCAAACCGGGCGCGTTATGCTACAAATGATTAAAACGACGCATCCTCACGTATTCTTGATGCCCGACTCGATGATCTTGCCGTTGGCCTGCCGACGCCGAAAGCACAGGCGAATCGCTGCACTTCACCGGCTCCGAGAACCGCTCTTGCGGAGCTTGTATCGGCGAACCAACCGTTCCTCTGAGGGTAGGCAAGAAGTATACGCTCTCGTTCCGGTTTGCCCAGGGAGGTTTCAGCGCGACCCTAACCAGATCAATCGTGACCTTTGGTCTGGTAGCCGCCTCTACCCTCATCGACCAAATTCTCCGACCAAAGAGAGCATCGGTCGTGGAGAGCGAAGAGGCCAGACACTGATGCACTATGCGCTGCGATCTGGCCCGGTTACATGCTTACCAGGCGCCCGCCGTGCCAGAGGTAAAGTGGCCCCCACACGTGCAGTTACCCGAGCCCCAGGTGGACGCATAGCCCGGATAACCCCAGCTGTAGCCCGAATCGGAGGCATAGCCCGGGTAGCCCCGGTCATAGCCAGAACTGTAGGCATAGCCCGGATAGCCCCGGCCCCAACCAGCACGTCCCAAGCCAATACCGGCCCCAAGGGCTCCATAGCGCCCATTTTTGCCCGCAGAGCGTCCTGCGTAGCCCTGATCGGCGACGGTTCGCTCAGTGGTGAATTCATACCTTCTGGTGTAACCACCTGCGTAGCGGCCGACGTTGCCCTGGCCAGCGTCGGTTGGCCCAGTGGTGACGCCGTAACCTCGACCGTACCCACCGACGTGGCGGCTGGCGTCGCCCTGGCCGGCAAGGGTCGTGCCCGTGGCGACGCTGGATGCACCCTGATGACCTGGCGAGGCAACGTGAACGCCGCTAAACCCACTTCCCATTCGGGCACCTTCGCCTCTCACGTGACCGCCTCCGCCACCCTTGGGACCGTCGAATGCCGAGGCGGCAGATACGCCCACGAGCGCGGCGACTGCTATGGCGGCCGATCCAATCATCAAACGCTTTCCAGTCATAGAAACACTCCATCTGATTTTTCTGGCCACAACACAATGCGACCACGGCAGAGCAACCGGAGATCAGTTCGGGCGTTCGACGACGGCCGCTGCCATATTGACGCACGGCAGACTTCGCAGCCGCGGAGAACCTTCGGGCGCCTGCGACCTCGATCGGCTCACCCCCAGCGTTCGTTTGTTGCCAAGCGGGCGGCAGCCGGCGCGATGGAAACGGGCCGCCGCCAGCGGTCCCCCGTACCTTTGGGACTTTTAGGCGGGAGCGACGGATGTTGAGTCGCAATCGTAAGTGTGACAAACCACAAGCCAGTATCGGACCAACGGCAGTGAGAGCGTAGAAACGTGCCAAATTCCTATGGTTATCGCGGCTAGCCAGCAGATGGGCCGAAACTCCAATGATCGTCCCGGCCGGGTGAGTATGCCGGACGGAATTCAGACGGTGACCCGTCAAACCCGCCGTGCCGCGATCGAACTGTTGGTTCGCTTCTTCCGCGAGGAAGGATTCGCCACGCCACCGTCGAGGATTGAGGAGAATCTCGAGCGAATGCTCTCCGATCCCTCGTGCTGGTGTGCGCTTGCGGTTAAGGACGGCGGCGCGCAAGCAATCATCACCGTGTCTACCGTTCTCTATGTCGAATGGGGCCGCCTCGGCGAAATCGGCGATCTCTATGTCCTCCCGGAGCACCGTCGCTGCGGACTGGCACGACGCCTCATCGAGCGTGCCAAGGAGTGGTGCCGCGCGCAAGGCTGCACAGCGGTGTCCGTCACCATTACCCCGTTGGGAGAACAGCGCCATCGGCTCGGCCGGTTCTACGCCGCGCTCGGCTTTGAGCAAACTGGTCGGATGAGTGCGTCGATAACACTGGGGCCCTGACTGGCTGACGCTGTCCAAATGCACGAACACGTTAACGCCGCGATTATTTGCTCCGAGACGATCTCGACGCGATCTACGCGGTTGTCTGCGCGCCTTGTGTCGTCATCGAATTGGTCTTCACCGTTATTCGCGCGCCAGCTTGACAAACTGAGTGCAGCGCGTGGTCATGGACGAGCCCGCGCTCGTACGCCGCAGGGGTGCGTTTCGTTGAAGGAGGAAGAAGATGCACCACACTATTGTAGATATCGGTGTCGCCCGTCAAATCGCAAACTACAGTGATGCCGTCGAAGTACGCCCCAATCTTCGATGGCTCTATACCTCCGGGACCCCCGGGCTTTCCGCGGACGGCGACTTGCCCCGAGATATCACGGGTCAAGCGGAACGGGCCTGGGAGCATGTTATTCGCATGCTGGAGAAGGCCGACATGACGGTCAGAGACATCGTGAAAGCCACGCACTACCTCACGCGCTCCGAAGACATCCCAGCTTACGGGAAAGTGCGAACTCGCTTCCTTGGCGACGCCCGACCTGCCTCGATGCTTCTAATCGTGCCGCAGCTCGTGCGGGCGGAGTTCCTGCTTGAGATCGAAATTATTGCTGCCAAGGCCTAGGCTGGGAGTGAGCAAGAGCATCAATGTGCTGAATCTCAGCATAGCGCCCCCCAAAGGCAAGCAGAAACCACTGCCTCGACGGGTTCCACTTGGTCAACACCATGTCGTAGCTGGCAAAACCGTTTGACGTAGCGCGAAAAGTCGGTGTCCGCCGAACCGGCAGCGGATTAAATCCCGGAACTGTCGGCCTCGGCGCCGCCCCCGAAGCGAAGCGCGTTACCGTGCGATCTAATGATCGTTCAGGGTTGAGCAATTGCATTCCTGATGATTCGTTTTACGAACTTGTCGTCGAGAGGTTCACGCGAAAACCAGCGGCGATAAAAGAGAGGCCCTAGGAGGGTTGCAATCATAGCTTTTGGATCAGCGGTCTTGGGTATTTCACCTCTGCGCACCGCGCGCGCGATAACTTCGTGGAAAGGGGTCGCGTGTCCCATTTGAATTCTGCTATGTATCTTGGCGAGATCAGAGTCACGTTCGGCGGCGTCAACTATCGATGGCAGCACTGAAGACCATCTTGCTGTGGTCAAGAGCTTGGCAATGCTTGTAAGCAAGGCCGTTATATCACCCTCAAAGCTGCCGGTATCAGGCACTTCATGCGTTGTGCTCATCTGCGAGCACGCTTCCAATACAAGGTCTGATCGTGTTGGCCAATGACGATAGATGGTGGTCTTGGCAACCCCGGATCGGCGCGACACTTCATCGACACTGAGGCCCCCAAGACCGCTTTCTGTCAAGAGCTCGGACGTCACCCTGAGCACAGCCGCCTTGGAGCGGCGCACCCGATCATCGCCGGTAGAACCCGTGGTGCGGGCGGGCTGTTGCTGTCTGGGCCCTTTGCTGACGACGTTCTTGGACACGCCTTGACACTCCTTTCGAGATTCGCTACGCTACCGTAGCGTACTCATTATATCTTCAACCGCAACCCACAGGAAAGCCCGTTATGAACTTTGTCTCGCTGCGAGTAATTACCAACGACATCAAACGTTTGGTTCGGTTCTATGAACGGGTTACTGGCCTGTCCGCTACATGGTATACAGAGGAGTTTGCCGAATTGCCGACGTCCTCTTGTACCTTGGCGATAGGCAGTAAGCGGACAATGGAACTTTTTGGGTCCGGTGCCGCTCGGCCCGCTGACAATCATACCGCGATCATCGAGTTCCGCGTTGATGATGTGGACCGAGAATTTAATAAACTGAAAGGGGTACTCGACGAGTTTGTTCAGGAGCCCACGACGCAACCCTGGGGAAATCGCTCCCTGCTATTTCGTGACCCCGACGAAAATCTGATCAACTTCTTCACGCCGGTGAGCAGAGAAGCGAAGAATAAATACAACACGTAATAATACTCGCGTTGCCGCGCTGGGTCGGCAAGCAATGCTCGATCTGGGCGTACGGTTCGGGCGTGATTCCAATGCCCAAGAGTCCGCCAACGGGCAGATCTAAGGGACCAGCAACGCCTTAAGGACAAATTCGCCCTACTCGCGACGACGGTCGCCCGCAGCAGTGCAATCGACCCGGCCCTGCGAGGAAGCCGCATTCAAAGTTCGGTTTGGGACTACCGGCCACGTCGTTGGTGATGAGCACAAGCACATGCAAGCCTTCGACGTCGGTCGGGCCGCCGGAGCGGCTGCGTCACGCGGCGCCGATGGCGATTTGATCATCACTGGTTAATCATATCGGTCACACTGGCGAGATCGCGACCAATAAGCGCCGCACCCGCAGCGAGTTCCCTAATTTCGCGGAACCTCATACGCGGGCGCCGAACAAGCCAGCGTTGTTTCAGTCCGACCCCGAGGTCAAGAAGGAGAGTAGATCATAGATTCAAAATTGCGCGTTGTTCAAGACGACGCGCCACGCCACGTTCCTATGACAACACTACTCGGCTCTCAGAAGTTCCAGAGCACAGTGAAGGTTTGTTTTCTCGATGTTCTGTTCCGTGATCCTCTTCAGCTTCACTATCCAGATAGCCGCTCCGACTTCACCGCTCGTCACCTTTCTTCGACATCGCAAGGACACGTTCGATGCGCCGATCAGGCACCAGCCATATCAGTGCCACCAAGACGTATAGTCCCCCTGAAATCCATTCGTGGAAAAACGCCATCGGGATTGCGATCACGTAGCATAGCTGCGACAGCTTGCCCTTGACGTCAGTACCCACCGCTGTCGCCAACACCGAGTTGTCGCCGTGCTCGGCGATGATCGTCCGCTGCAAAATCCAATATGAAATCGCTGCCATCAACAGCACCACGCCGTAGACGGCGGTGGGCGTTGGCGCAAAATAGTTTTCCCCCATCCAGCCCGTCACGAAGGGGACAAGCGACAGCCAGAAGAGCAGATGCAAGTTCGCCCACAAGATTGCGCCATTCACCCGCCGGGTTGCGTGCAACATGTGATGATGATTGTTCCAGTAAATGCCAATGTAGACGAAACTCAACACGTAAGTTAGAAAAACCGGAAGAAGGGGCCACAATACAGTCGCGTCAACCCCATGTGGTACCTTCATCTCGAGCACCATGATGGTAATGATAACGGCCATCACCCCATCACTGAACGCTTCCAATCTGCCTTTTTCCATGTTCTGTCCGTGACGGCCGCGTATTTCCTTGGCTCGTGCCTACGACGCCACGTGCGCTGCCTATTGGTGGATCGCTATGACGTCACCCTTCACGCAACCCTATTGGGTTAGCGGTCGCATTGTTGCGGTTGGCTTGGATTTGCTCGATGCGTAGACAGGCGCTGCCTGAAGTCGGACACTGGTCGCCCGCCCCTCTAGTGAGGTCACGCTTGCCATGCAGCGGTCGGAACATCCCTTTGTTGGTGTTCGAGGCATCCTGGTGTCTAGCCGCAAGTCAGCTGCCCCGGCTGCATAGCTCGTATAGGCATCAAATGCCATCATGTCTCGCGTCACGCATGGTCTGGCGGCACGGAGCTGGCGAGCCCCCGAACGGATGCTCGGCAGCCTCGATGCACATACCTTAAGTCGTAAGGACGGCTTTTAGCAATTTTCCCGCGGCCTGTTCAATCGGGAACTCGTCGGCACCGTTTTTGTGGAGAGCGGTTCCGGGCGTCGTCGATTTCGCGTCGCGCTGTGACTTTTGCGCCCCCATCCAACTTAGTACCGTCGACCTGTTGGGTTTCCTCGGCGTTACCCGACTGCTCTCAGTCGTCATCACTCCCTCTGTCACCGCAACGGACGTCCTACTCGATGCGCTGATGCGTGGAGCTAAGTCCCAGCTTGTCCCCGTGCACCAGCATGCCTTCCGATCGGATGGCACCAAATCGCGACGCGATGAACTGGGCCGCTATCTAGGGTATCGCAAATCCATATGGCTCTCGTAAGCGACTTTCAAATCTTTGGTAAAATGTTTCGAGATGGCGAACGAGGCGGGTTTGCCATGGCCGCGGCAGTTGCGGACGTGCGCCATTTTGCGCAAAAACCTTCACTGGCAAACTGGATATTTTCGCGCCATTTGCCATATCGTCGTGGGGCCGATCACGATACTATTCGCTTTCTATCAAGACCGTAGCGATCGCGATTGTCAGCGCCTAAGATCTTCCAGCCGCGGCTCGGCTAGGTCCCGAAGCCAGCGTTTTGCGCGGAGTTTAGCGGCTGTTCTGGCATCAACACGCGCAGGCCCACTCAGGGTTTTTGGCTCCCCGGCCGAGCCCTTGGGCTTAAGTGCTGAGCAGGAGCAACCGATGGGACTGGCAAGTATCATGGTGCATGTCGGCGCAGACGCGAGCACGAAGGGGCGTGTCGATATTGCCCGCAGTCTTGCGACGCGCTTCAACGCCGGCCTGATTGGAATTGCCGGACAGGCACCCCCGCTCATGGTTTCGGGCGATATCGTGGGCGAGATTGACCATCAGACTGGCGGCGACATCGTCGAGGGCGATGAAATCGAGCAACCCGACACGAGGGCCATCGTGTCGTGGCTGGCCGCACTTGCAAATGCCTTTACGGGGAACGCCGAGCCCAATGCCAATGTTACGTTCCGCAGCGCCGTTGAGCAGCCGACGGGATTCATCGTTCGAGAAGCGCGGGCAGCCGATCTCGTGATCCTTGGTCGGGCAGCCGCTTCTGACATCGCTGATCGGGCCGTCGACCCCGCAAGCGTTTTGCTGCGCTGCGGCCGTCCGCTGCTCGTCGTGCCCGATGCCATTGGCACGCTTTCGGCCGAGCGCATCGTGGTGGGATGGAAAGAGACTCGAGAGGCGCGCCGTGCTGTCCGCGATGCGCTTGCACTGCTCAAAGCCGCAAAAGAGGTGACGATCGTGTCGATTGAGGAGAGCGACCGGAGCGCTGCCGAGTCTCGGCCGCTTGACGACGTGGCCGCCTATCTTGCCCGACACGGCGTTTCGATCGGCGCAGCCATCACGCGGGTAGGCACCGCCGGCGTTGGCGCCGCGCTTGCGACAATTGCGAGCGAGAAGGGTGCCGACCTGATCGTTGCAGGAGGATATGGCCACAGCCGCGTGTCTGAATGGATCTGGGGCGGCGTGACCCGTGAACTGCTCGGCTCGAGCCCGATATGCTGCCTGCTCTCTCATTAAACGACTGCCCCGGAAACGAAACTTCGCTCGGGATCGAAATCGCGGCTGGAGCCGGGGCGCACGATTTGCGCACCGCAGCGGGCGGCCCCTACGCGCCGTGGCTCCTAATCCCGCTCAACCTGATCCTTGAGGCACTTGTTGGCGTAGCGGGTCGAAGCGGCGCTTGATGACTTCATGGAGTGCTACCACGCATGGATGCGGGGTGTCCCGGCAGCCTGAGCACCTCGCCCGTCTCGCGCACCTCGCTGTTTTCGACCCTGTAAACCCGTAGATCACTGTCTATGAAATCCGCCACGTACAAATACCCGCCATCTGGGCTGAAGGCGACGCCTTCGGCAAGTCGTCCCGCCCTCACGGCACCGACCTTGCGAACGGCTCCGCCTGCCGTTGACAGCACATCGAGAATTGAATTCGACGTCGCGAACCAAGCTCCCTTGGGCGCCGCGCCACTGCCATTGAGCGCCAGCGCGATCGCGAGCGGGCCTATCGGGCTCACTGTCAAGCCCTCAGGGGTCGGCCCGACGCCGACATAATCCACCAAACGCGGTGGATTGGCCTTGAGATCAATGACGCTGACGGAGCCCGCGCCCCCATCGGGAGTGCCACCGTTGCCTTGGTTCGCGGTCAAGCCGAAACGGCCGTCCGCGGTAATCTGCACGTTGTAGGGCCACACACCAACCGAAAGGTCGGTTTTGCCGTAGCTTACCTTCTGCCCGTCAATATCGAGCCAAGCGACCTTGTTTGCTGCATGCTTGGTGACGAGAGCATGATCGCCCTGCGGCGTTATGGCGACCGACGAAACCGTATCGCCGAGCGAAATCGTGTCGACGAGCTTCACATCCTGACCCTTGATGGTCAACACGCTGATCGAGTTATCGGCGCGATTCGCAACCAGTGCCGGATCGCCGCGCCGGCTGATCGCCATACCCGAAGGCTGCTTGCCGACTTCCACGGTGGCGATGAGCTTAGGCGGCACGCCCTTCAAGTCGATCACGTATATCCTGTTGTCGGGCGTGGATTTAAACCCGCTGCCTTCCGGCTGATAGTTCAGCGAATTGGCAACCAAGGCGAGGCTCTCATCCGGCACGATGGCGAGGTTCGTTGGCGGCCCGATCACGGTGTTCATGAGAGGTAGGGTTGCCACGATCGTCGGCGATTGGCGATTCTTGATGTCGACGATCACGACTTCGTCCTTGCCCGGTTCGGTCAGAACCGGCTTGCCTGCATCATCCCAATGCAGCTTGTTGTCGTCGCCTATGACCAGAAATTGCGCTTGAGTGGACGCGGATAAGCCGAGCAACAGCCCAGCCACATAAGCAGACACCCTTGCTTGTCGCCGCATAATCGCGTTCCTCCGTGGATCCGTTATTCGCTAGGCTGCGGGTCGTTTTCGCCAGATTGCGCAAGTTTCCCACCCTGTGAGCTTAAACCTAGCCGGGAACGACAGCGAAGGAGCCCAATTCGCACAGGGGTGAGGGCCTAAAACCGAGCTACCTTTAGGCGCAATATGGGCTAGATCACGCGCGTGAATTGTCAAAATTGCGACGCATTACGACCTGATTTAGCGACAAAAGCTGCGCATCCACGACTCTGATCGGTCTTAGGCCGGCAATACGACTTTATTCGCCCGTTTAGGGAGAGACGTATGCCAAAACAAATTGGATCACTTGCCCCGGCTACTGTTTCGGTGGCGCTCTTTGTGGCGCTCGTCGCCATCATCCTGGCGACCGCTCCCGCGCAGGCCGCCGCCGATTGCGTTCCTGCGCCGGGCCTGCAAGCAGCGCAAGGCAGTCACTGGTACTATCGCACGGATCGTGCGACAGGGCGCAAGTGCTGGTACGTGAGTTCGGAAGGCCGAAAGGGTCATGGCCAGGTCGCTCCGGACCTGACGACTCGCGCCCAGCCGCCTGAAGAATTGCCCGCATCGCTCGCATCACAAACTGGCGGTGCGCCCT
>Ga0126373_10000190_pt1 | contig 41246 bp, 36 predicted proteins | sample PanSoiMetPlot_11_FD_92545 | JGI IMG/M metagenome (GOLD analysis project Ga0126373, IMG submission 92545) | Tropical forest soil microbial communities from Panama - MetaG Plot_11 | ecosystem: Environmental > Terrestrial > Soil > Tropical forest > Bulk soil | place: Panama | collected 2016-02-17 | reverse complement strand
CCAACTTGAACTGGACCGCCCACCCCCTTCACTCCACTGCCATTACGGCAGCTTCACCACTACTACGAGGTGGTCCGTCCCTGATCGAGGCATCGGTATTTTCTGCCTTGCGTTCTTCGAACGGCCGGGCTGATACGAAGGTTAACTGTTTCCTGCCTCTGCAAAATTCGGAACTGTGGATGGGTACGGCGAATGGTGTGCTGCGCTGGAATGGAAAAGAGCTCACTTCAGCAGCTGTACCATCATCTCTTCTCCATCTCAACGTACTCTCCATTCTTCGCGACCGGGACGCGAACATCTGGATTGGCACGAGCCGCGGACTATTTCGATATAACTCGAATGGCGTTTCTCTACTGAGTGCTCACGAAACGATGGGGCCGGTGACTGCGCTCTTCGAAGATCGGGAGGGAAGCATATGGTTTGGCAGTGCACGCGGCCTCGAGCGACTAAGAGACAGCACCTTTGTTACTTACCCTCTTCCCAATTCGAAATCGCAAAGCGCGGGGGCGCTACACGTTGATTCCGATGGTCGCACTTGGATCGCGCCGATTGAGGGCGGTTTGCGATGGCTGAAGGGAGGAAAAAGTGGGACTGTAACGGCGGATGAGATCGCTAACGATGTCGTTTATTCCATCACCGGCACCGACGAGGATGATATCTGGATGGGACGACAACGGGGTGGGCTCACTCATCTGCAGTACTCCGGCAATTCGCTTGCAGCCAAGACATACACACAGGCGGACGGTTTGGTGCAAAACAGCGTCTATGCCGTTTATGAAAGCGTCGATCGGACGATTTGGGCTGGAACGCTCAGCGGTGGTGTGAGCAAATTGAAGGACGGCCATTTCACGAACTACACGACGAGCGACGGTCTCGCCTCCAATACGGTGTCCGCGATTGCCGAGGGGACGGACGGGACGATGTGGTTTGGAACGCCCACAGGGCTCAGCGAGCTCGCGGGTAAGAGATGGCGAAATCATGCGGTCCCTGATGGATTGGTTTCGCCCGATGTCAGCTCGCTGTTGCAAGATTCCGCCGGTGTTTTGTGGATTGGAACTGCCGGAGGCTTAGCCTTTCTTCGTAATGGGCGCGTACAAACGCCTCAAGGTGCACAAGATTGGCTCCACGAGCCAGTCCTCGGAATGGCAGAGGACCGGAACGGATGGCTGTGGGTAGCCACGAGTACTCGTGTGCTACGAGCAAAGCGAAGCAGTTTGACTGATAAGTCGACGCTCGATAATTCGGATTTTCGAGTGTATGCACGCGATGACGGGTGGGCGGGGACAGAGGGCGTCAAGCGCTTCCGCTCGGTAGCCAAAGATTCCTCGGGGAACGTGTGGTTTTCTACAAACCACGGCCTCGCGGTTGTGAATCCGAGTCGAAGCGCCGTCACCTCCGTTCCAGCGTTGTTGCGCATTGAAGCAGTTATGGTGGATGGTGACGAGGTCAGTCTGGAACAGCCCATCCGGGTTCCCCCTGGAGAGCACAGAATCGTGTTTCACTATTTGGGGTTGCGCCTCGCGAATCCCGAGCGAGTCCGTTACCGTTCCTGGCTCGACGGCATTGATCACGGATGGAGCAAAGCCACCAGCAATCGGGACGCCACCTTCGCGAACCTAGGTCCCGGGAAATACCGGTTCCGAGTGATATGCAGCAGCGATGGCATATGGAACAATGAAGATGTCTCAATTGGTTTCTCCGTTCTTCCAGCGTTTTATCAAACGATTTGGTTCCGAGTGTCATGTTTTGCCGCATTGATTGCCTTGCTCTGGGGCATCTATCAACTGCGAGTTCAGCAACTGCAGCGCCAGTTTGCGATCCGCCTGACGGAGCGCACGCGCATCGCGCGGGAATTGCACGATACCCTGTTGCAAAACGTTCATGGATTGCTGTTCCAAATTCAGGCAGCTCGCAACTTGTTTTTCCGTCAGCCCGAAGAAGCAGTTCAAAATCTCGATAGTGCGATCACCATGGCCGAAGATGCAATCGACGCAGGCCGCGATACGATTCAAGGCTTACGCTCCGGGCCAATGGCGAAGGGCAATATCGCTGAATTGCTTCGAGCGACTAGTCAGGAGTTGGCAGACACGAGAACTGAAAATTCTGAGCCTCCGGCTTTCGAACTCATCGAGGAAGGTGAGCGTCAGGCATTGTCTGCGAACACCAAGAACGAGATCTGCCACATCACGCTCGAAATCTTGCGAAATGCGTATCGGCATGCGCGCGCACATCGTGTCGAGGCCGAGATCCGATATGGCGAGCAAATGTTTCGCTTGAGGATTCGCGACGATGGCAGAGGTATCGATCCGAAGGTGCTCAAGGAAGGCGGAAGGGCCGGACATTGGGGATTGCGCGGCATCCACGAACGGGCCGAGCGTATTGGGGCACAACTGGATATTTGGAGTGAGACAGGGGCAGGCACAGAGGTTCAACTGGCCGTTCCCGCCGCTGTGGCCTACGAAACCCCTCTAGAAGGCGCGGCGTCGAGACTATATCGCAAGGTAAGAAGTCGTGTCGCGCGTTCATAATCTGAGTCCAATTCTGGATGGTTGTTGAAAAATCGCCGATATTGTTTATCGCATCATTACAGTCATTGATGTTTACCGTGAGCGGCGTATTTTCCCTTCCAAAAGCGAGCGCTAGTGTCAACACTCCTGGAGGTAAGTTTATGTTTGGATGCTTCTCCTTTTCTATCCAATAAAGTTGACCGGGACACACTTGCTTTGAAGGCGAGAGTTGCTGGATGCGAGGTGCGGAAGATCGGAATTGTCAAATGCTTGTCTCTAGATCGTCAGGCTCTTGTAAACCTTGTCCGCTTTCGCGTCGCTCGAACGTCCGAACGCATCAGATCTGGCAGGAAAGAGGCTCCTGCAAGCGATAAGGCCCGCCAACGGCCAGCCGGTTATCCTTAATGCGGCCTGGTCTCAGCTATTGACTGCTTAAGCCCATATCGGCCGGGCGGTGGCCTCTCCGCTTGCGGAGGTTCGTCTTGAGTCAGCACGATGATGAGACTTCATATCGCGATTGTATTGTTGCTACTGGGCACAGCTCTCGGCCAAATACGGCCGATTGATACAGAACGGTCCGCCATCACGGTGCATGTCTTCAAATCTGGTCTGTTTTCCGGATTCGCCGACAATCACGAGATTCGTGCTCCGATCGCAAGCGGTTCTTTGGACGAGAATGGGAAGCGGGTCGAATTCGTAATCGATTCACGCAAACTCGTAGTCCTCGACCCGAATCTCTCTTCGGACAAACGGCAGCAAGTACAGGATCGCATGCTGGGGCCGGAAGTTCTGGATTCCAGTCAGTTTCACGAAATCCGCTTCACCACGAACAGCGTTAGGCTAGAGAGTTCCGGTCGATTTATGGTCGAGGGAAGACTGTTCTTGCACGGCACGACGCGCCCGATTTCACTACATGTCGCACATTCCGATCAACACTACCGCGGCGAGACCGCATTGAAGCAGCGTGACTTCGGGATCACTCCTATCAGCATCGCGGGGGGAACGGTAAAGGTTAAAGACGAGCTGAAAATCGAGTTTGACATTGTTGCCGCGCCAGCCTCCGAACTGAGTCGTGATGGCGGTCGCTGAGGGATTGCCACCGCTCCAGTTCGAGCCATCAGCGGCAAGATACTAGGGCTTCTCCGGGATGCTCCGTGCCCTGTCAGGACGTCAGCTTGTTCTTCGAAAATTCCTCAGCACAAAGCGCGCGCCGGGTGCACAAGAAGATTCAAACAAAGTTGAGGTCACGAGACGGCCGAGGATGACGATGGCCATTGGTCTTTCGATCTCGCATTCCTAGGTCACCACTTCTCATCGCGAGCGGCAGGAAGCCAAAGCGCGTGACCAGCGCCGTCCTCAGGATGGGAGCGAAGCGGTCGGAAGCTCCCGAAGCGCTGTGTCCAGCCACCCAAACCATTCTCTCCGCTCTAACCAGGTGCTCGTAGAATCCCAACCTCGCATCCCATAATGCGTTGTTCTCGTGGTGGTGGGCCCGGCGAAGCCATCCTCGCGGCAGGTTGAGCCCGGCGCGGAACAAGCCGGGTCTCGGTCGTCACTAAAGACCCGGCTTCTTTTTCGGGCGCTGCCCGCGTTTCGTACGTACGCTTTTTGATGATGATTACGGATCCCTCACTTGCTCCGGACACGAGGGAATACGCTGCTTGGATGGCCCGATCACTTTGCTTCTTTCCCGTGCAACACCAGCATCCCGGCGAAAACGCCATTGCTCGACACTGTAGTGCTGGCGAATACATCGCCGAACGGAAGAGCCAGGATGCTGGCGGGTATCTCGCCATTTCCAATCGTCGGAGTTGGATTGATTGTCCACTGACTGCCGTCCCGAAGTTCGACCAGCAGGCTTCCGGCCCTGGTATCCGCTCACAAAAGTTCCCGCGACCCGCCGCCCACAGGTCGTTGCTTGCGATCCCACTTACAGCACCTAAGGTATCGGAAGAGCTTGCATTCGGGCTCGGAACAACCCTCCGGCGTAAGCCGTTCCAATGGGCAGTCAGGGCGGCTGTTCCTATGGCGCCCGCAGCCTTTGTGCCCACGACCCACGCGTCGTTGGGGGCGCTTGCGGCGATTTGACCCAGGTTCGCGCCGGCCAGAGGACAGGCCACATTGGTGAACTTCTGACGGTCAAAGTGCGAAATGAGGGAAAAGAACATGGGCCCTCATTGGACGAACACCGAACAGATGCGCTACCTGGTTTACGCTTTCTCCATCGGTCCATCTGTGCGCATGATCGGCTCGCCGGTCAGGTGGTGCTCACGCCTGGCGAGGAAGAGACGGTTAGTCTGGTAACCGAGGGTCTGAACAACCGCGAAATCGCAAGGGAACTGAATCTCAAACAAAACACTGTGAAGAAATCTCTGATTCGGATCTACGACAAGGGGGGCGTTTCCAATCGCGTCGAACCGGTGCTCTATGCACCGAGTCATTCGCAAGCTCGGGCCGCCTGAGTCCGCCCTTCGATATCCGCAATGGCCGTAAATCCTCATTTCACTCATCTTGTCCCGAACAGGAGCTTGAATGTAATACGGGCCTCAACACCGAGGTTCGGCACCCATGGACCCTCAATTCGATAGAAGGAAGGGCTTGATCATTTCGGAAAACGGGCGTAAAGGTGAGGAATATCCTTCCGGAGTTATCGTAGTGGTTAGGATCGGGCTACGTTCGTGCGCTTATTGCCATGATTCATCCCACGTTTATCTTTCGCGGGTAAAGACATTCTGGGACTTGGCCGCTATCATTTTCATGCTTCGCCCTGTACGCTGCCATTCCTGCTTGGGGCGCTTCTATCGCCCCTTCTTCCTCAACACACCGCCACCTCCTCCGATAAAAATAAAGGCAACCGAGTTACCGGAGGATGAAGACGGCAAGCGCTCAGCCTGATTATCGGACTACCGAAAAGCACACCGGCAAAATCGAATGGTGTCTTCGACAGAGGCAATTGACGATGCGGTAGGGCCAGCGCTGGCGCGGTGCCCCCCGTACGGCGTGTTTTCCCCAGTACGGCTTCAAGGCCGGAATATCAGACGAGGCCTTCCCTGCCCACGGTTTTGCCATCGTCCTTCGTGCTCTCTAGCTGCCATCGAAATTTCCCGCTCTGTGCCAGGGCCTGATGTGCTTGTGAGCGCCTCCGTGCGAACGGTTTTCCGCTCTACCCAGAGGCCCTCGCTCCGGTCCGGGTTATTCGGTCCCGGTCCATCCACTCTTATGCGGCCCGATCCGCCCCACTCATGGGCACCTCCTGATTTCGCCGCTTTGCGGTTTATACCGGATGCCCTCGCTGTGCGTTTCCGCCTAGGCGACCCCTGGGTGGTCCGTGCTTTCGTGCTGTCCCTTCCTTCTCCACATGCCGTCCTCTATGACCACGGGAAGTTCATCAGTTGCATTCTCTCAGTTCCTTCACCGCTGACATTGGCCTTCGCCAAGAGCCTAACGGCTCGGCACTCCCGGAATCCCCATCATCCGTTTCCGATGGGGGGATGGTTTCGCGGCTTCACTGGTTCGCTGTTTCGCTGCTTTCCCCAAGTGGCGGGAACCGCCATTGCCAGCGTGGGCGGTAGATGCTGGGTCCGCCTCGGTCAAATCCTGCCAAGCCAAGTTCGTTTGTCTTCTCCAACGCCGTCATCCACTTCTTAGCATATTCACCAAATGTTTAGAGTAAACACTGTATGCCTCCAATTTCTCAGATCTTCATATAGGATTTTGCAGAGATGCGCTGGTGAGATGTCCAAGCTTTTCGAGGCGAATGCATAACATTTGCGTTGTAACTGTTTGATGCTATTGATGCTAACGCAAATGTTATGGCAATTGCTCCAACTGGCATCTGAATTGCCCTACACAGAACAACGGCTCACAGCGACGTTGCGGAACTAGCAGGTCAACTGTGATGTTCCGAATGTTTGTTGAGCCAACAGCTGGTCGCCACCCAGTTTTTTTCGTAGGACCTGCCAAAAAACGAATTCTCCGCTCCGAAATCAGTTCCCAAGACAAATTGAACAAGCAAGGAGTGGACCATGCCAAATCTGAATATTTTTCCGCGCAGTGGACTTACGCAGCTGGTGCTGGTTTGTACGCTAATCCTCTGTTGTTCTGCGTATCTGACAGCCCAGACCACGCTCAGTACCGGCAGTATCAGCGGTACAGTACAAGACCCCAGCGGCGCAGCGGTTAGTGGCGCTAAGGTTACGATCAGCAACATTGCTACAGGACAGAAGATCGACCTCACGAGCAATTCGTCCGGGGCGTACAATTCGGGACCCTTAGCCCCTGGTAACTACAATGTGCAAATTTCCGCCAAGGGCTTCACCACGATCAGTTCTAGCATTGGGGTGCAGGTTGGAAATGGAGCTACCTTTAACGCCAGACTTCAAGTCGGGCAACAGAGTCAAATCGTAGACGTTCAAGGTACCTCGATTCAGGTAAACACGGAACAGGCCACTGTTCAGGGCGTACTCAGCTCAACCCAAATCGAAAACTTGCCCGTTAACGGTCGCAACTTTCTCGACCTCGCGCAGCTTGAGCCCGGCGTACAAATTCAGGACGGTCAGAATTTTGATCCGACGAAGGCCGGGTACTCGTCAATCTCGTTTGGCGGCCGCTTCGGCCGAACTGCGCGAATCAATGTTGACGGCGTCGACGTCAGCGATGAGACCGTCGGAACGACCACGGCGGATATTCCGGCGAGCGCCATCGACGAGTTCCAACTCAGCCAGTCCTCTCTCGATCTTTCCCAGGACCTGACTTCTTCCGGTGCCGTGAACGTGACAACCCGTTCCGGAACCAACGCTCTGCACGGCGAGGCGTTCGCATTTTTCCGCGATCACTCGTTGAATGCAGCTTCCGTAGGGGGACAGGATCTTTACATGCAGCGCTCGCAATATGGAGCGCGCCTCGGTGGGCCCATCATCAAGAATAAGATGTTCTTCTTCGGCGACGGAGAACGGACCAAGCAGTCGTCCTTCGCTCCCGTCGTGCTGAGCGGTACTCCTTTTGCCAGCAACGGCACTGGGTTCAACTCGCCCTTTGTCGAGGACAACCTGATCGGCAAAGTCGATTACAACCTCGGGAATGGTGCGAAAGCGTTTTACCGTTTTTCGTATTTCAAGAACTCGCTGTTCGCAACATTCGGGCTCGGTTTCTCGCTCTATGACAACAAGGACATCACCCGTCAGCACGTGGTGGGGTTTGACTTCGGTTCGGGTAGCTTCACCCATAGCATACGTTTCTCGTATTTGAAGTTTCAGAACCAGATCGTGGATGCGACACTCAACAATCCCTCACTGCCGTACTGCTGTACGGGATTGGAAATAAGTTCAGGATCATTTTTTACCGGTCCGAACCTGCTTGCGCCACAGAGCACGCCGCAATCGAACCACGAAATCAAGTACGACGGCACCAAGATCTATCACTCGCACACGCTCCGCTACGGAGTCTCCTACAACCATATCCAAGGCGGAGGATTTGCGGACTTCTATGGCACCGCCCCGCGGGTCTCGTTCAGTACCTCCTCCTCGACCTGTGGACCTACGGGCGATCAATCGTGCCTGGATTTTGCTAGCGCAGGACCGTTTCCCGGAGGCGCCGCGAATCCGTTGAACTGGAACATGAACCGCCTACGTGTGGGCAACGGCCAGGGCTTCAGCACGTTACAACCTGCGCTGGGATTTCCAGCCGGTGGACTCGGGCCGGATAACCGGATAGGTCTGTACATAGGCGATTCATGGAAAATCAAGCCGAACTTCACACTGACGCTTGGGTTACGTTACGACCGAGACACTGGCCGTTCCGACAGCGATTTATCGGCACTAACCTGTGCCGGCTGGACGGGTTCGACTCCGTGCGAAGATCCAAACACCGCGTTTCCTGGTTGGTTCAATCGAGTGAACCAGCCGAATCTAAACTTCGCGCCGCAATTGGGATTCGCCTGGGATCCGCGCAACAATGGCAAGACCGTGATCCGTGGTGGCATCGGGCTCTTCTACGAGAACGCGATCTGGAACAATGTTCTGTTTGATCGACCGGCACGCCTGAAGACCGGAGCCTTCAATGAAGTTAACAACGCCTGCCTAAATGGCTCTCCGCAGCCGGTTCCGGTCAGTGGCGGTACGATTACGCCGCCGGCAGGAGTTTGTGGCAATGACGTCTACATCGGCAATGCGGCTCCGCAAATCCAGTCGTTCTGGCAACAGGTGCTCGCAGGAAATACCTTTGATCCAAAAACCCCGAACCCGAGCTTTGCAGGCACTCTCTTGGCTCAAGGCCTCGGACAGCCTGCTTTCATGTTTGCGCCCGACTATAAAACGCCCGTCTCGGTGCAGATGAACATTGGCATCCAGCGCGAGATTCGGCACGGCATGGTTTTCAGTGCTGACTACCTGCGCAACGTGGAAACTCGAACCCTGCTCGCGGTCGATGTGAACAAGGTGGGAGATGTTTCCACCTTCAACATGGCAGGTGCAACCAATGCGATCAACGTCACAAACACCGGCTTTGGTTGCCCCGCCGGACTTGCCGGTGTAGATTGTGCGATCGCGGCGGGAGCAAGCATCGACAACTACGTCTCTAACGGTCTCGGAGTGCCGAACGACGTGGCCGGGGTGGGTTGCGGACAACCCGTTCTCGACGCAACTGGAACCCCGACGGGCGGTTTAGGCATACCCTGCGCGTTTGGCGGTGTCAACCCAATGCAAAACCAGGCGTTCTTCCTCAAGCCGATCGGACGCTCCGTTTACAACGCTTTGCAGGTGAAGCTGGTGCAGAACGTGAACAACCCCGTCCGCGGCGTAAAAGCGCTGAACTTTCAAGCGGCTTACAGTTTGTCGCGGTTCAGCAATACCGGGGGTATTCAGTTAACCGGAACGTCTGGCGACAGCGATCAGGATTTCGTGCTGCAGGCAGCAGACAACAACAGTCCCGGCAGATACTTTGGACCAGCGTTGCTGGACCGCACACATCAGATCTCCTTCGGTGGCTACACGGATGTTCCCGGCGGCTTCCGCTTGAGTCTGATTGCTCACTTCTATAGCCCGCTCTCCAGCGGTATCGTGTCACCGAACTTTGGAGATGTCGGCGAGATCTACCGTACTGACTTCACCGGCGACGGGACCACGGGCGATCCGGTACCGGGCACCCATCTCGGACAGTTCGATCGCGGGACGGACGCGGCTGGCCTGGTTGGGCTCATCAACCGGTACAACGCGACATTGGCCAACCAGCCAACTCCCGCGGGTCAGGTTCTGATCCAGAACGGCCTGATGACGGCTCCGCAATTGGCATCCCTCGGTGGCGTAGCACCTCACATCTGCTCACCGCCGCCGAGCGTTGATCCTGATCCCAGTTGCACCGCTCCGGATTCTCCGGGAGGTCAGGTCAATTTCCCTTGGCTCCGCGCTCTCGACTTCAAACTAGCATGGAGACATACCTTCCACGACAGGTTCACGATTGAACCCAGTGTCGGCTTCTATAATCTGCCGAACTTCAGCAACTTTAACCTGCCGCCGAATACCATGAACGGAATCCTATTCGGCAACGGGAACGGATCGATCAACGGCACGACCCGCCTTGACAACGAGTCCTTCCGTGTTGGCAACGGCACAGGTGTTTACGGTTTGGGCGCGCAGAGGCAGATCGAGTTTGGCCTGCGCTTCGTGTTCTAACCTTGTCTTCGCTCTGTCCTTACCAAGGCCACCAAGCCAAGGTTGGTGGCCTTTTTCCGAGAAGGTGCAACCTCGTCTTACTCTGAGCGGCGACATTGGCTTTCGGCACAATTTGGATTGCGCCGGACGTCATGGCAGCCGATGAATCTGTATCTTCGGCCCCCGAATTCCCGCTGAACGAGATAGTTCAAGGTTTCCCCTCAGGGGCGCGTTGATTGACGCCCGTAACGAGGCTCTTATGTCCACTTCACACCCGGGGGACGTCGGATGACAACATCACCTTGGGTAGAGTCGAGAAGAGGCGCAGTGACAGTAACCTCCCGGCGGCGATTGGCGAGGCATTCCCCCCGCCGCCTCAGTCCGGTTGACCTAGTTCTGTTTCCTCTTCCCGCCCATCGAAGGTAGTTGTAGATGTTGAGGTGGGACAGGTTCGAATCTTATAGCGGTCTCTTTGTTCAAGCCGCAACCCAGTGCACACGTTTTCGGTAACGCACCGTCGCAACTAGAAAATTGCCGCTGCGAAAATCCGGAGCCGCCCGAGAATTCGTAATCGGCAGGTCATCGGTTCAAGTCCGATCGTCGGCTCCAGTCTTTCAAGAGCTTAGGGATCAGTTTGCTAAGACTGCTGCACAACGGCTGCACCAGCAATTTTCTCCTCAAGTTGCTTCATCGCGTCCGTGACGACACTCGGCACAGTCTTGATGTGCATACCTGCTCGAATCAACTTTAGAGCAATCTGGCGCCGCATCCGGTTCGGTTTGTACGGCAAGCCAGACCTGGCCCATGCCGCCAACACCGAGTTCTCGAAGAAGTCGATATGGACCAATCGCGCTGACCTGAATCTCAAATGTTAAAACAGCGCCTGCACTATGGCCCTTCGGTAATAGCGTCTGAACCGGCATGAACGGCCAAAAGCGAACTCTCCGGCGCGCAACTCCGAATCCTTTGAGCAGACCTCATCGAGAAACGCCCTGCGCTCGCCCCGTTCCCGGTCCAAAGCTGACTCAACCATCTCCTTCACCTTCTTCCATTGCTGGAGCTTTTCCATAACTGCCTCGCCTGGAATCTGTATCGCGGTGGTTCTTGCGAACGAGGGGAGTAGTGTGTTTCAGCACTTGGGGGGTCGCCAGGTTTTTACCGCACAAGTACTAGCGTGACTGGTTACCAGGATTCTCGAAGATGCAGGCACCGGTCACGGAGGGGAATGCTCGCTAAGATAGCCGCACTTCTTGCACAAGTGAACGCAATCTGCGGGTTCATGCCATCGCAATCGAATCGTCAACTTCAGAAAAAATTCTGGACCTTTGGGCTCCATGATTCCGCAGTTTTCAGTAGAGATCAGCGAAGGGGAAACCATGTGGGAGCGCTTTTGATTACCACGATTGGTTCAGTCCCAGCTTCGTCGAGTAACGAGTTACATATGAGGAGCCTCGTATGAAGACAAAGCGATTGAGTCGATTACTGCCAAGGGTCGCTGTTTTGTTCATTTCCATCTCTGCGATTGCGCAAAAGGATCCTGGGGTCCGCGGTGGCCTCGAAAACACAGGAGGGGGACTGCGGCAACGGGGTATTCCCATTTCACACCCGCCGCTGATCGGCCCTCACCCTATAACAGGCGCCACGGTCAATGACAATGAACGGGCTTCCTTTGAAGAAGGTATCCTTCGGGCTGGGCAGCTTGAATCCACCTGCGATAGGTGCAATGACGTCACTGATGGATCGCCAGTTCCGGGGGAACTAGACCCGCAATTTCCTCAAATTCGAACCAATTCCAACGGCATTGGCGCACGTCATAACGCCGATCAATGCTTCGTCTGTCATGCCCAGCCGCAATTGGGAGGGTCTGGCGGATTTATTGTTCCCAACCCAGCCGATAAGGTAGCCCAGCAGGCGGAGAACCCCCAATTCCGGCTGGTACCCCATCGTTTCAATCGACAAAATGTCGTACCCTCGTTTGAAAAACAGTACGGGCCTATCCGCGAGGTGCGCTTCAAGTACAAGCCTGACGGAAGTCGGGACGGGGGCGTGCATCAGCTTTGGACAGTGCGCGGCAGTGTCAATGATCCCACCATTCCGAACTGCGCCCTAACCCAACCAGATTTCGAAACTGAGCTCAAGGCGGGGAACCTGGCATTCCGAATTCCGCTGCAGATGACTGGTTTGGGATTAATCGAGTCGATTCAGGACCGCCAGATTCTCGCGCAACACGACGCAACGGCAAGCCTGCGTGCGCCACTCGGAATCCGCGGGCATCCGAATCGCAGTGGAAACGATGGCACAGTCACGCGGTTTGGGTGGAAGGCTCAGAACAAGTCGGTAACCATTTTTGCGGGCGAAGCCTACAACGTCGAGATGGGCATTACCAATGAAGTGTTTCCCACCTCGACTGACGAAGATCCTGACTGCAACGGATCCAATAAGCCATTTCCTAACGATGTAGTCCGCAGCGATAAGGATGACCACGACAACAAAGCTTTCGACAATCCGCTCCACATCATGCCCGACTGGATGCAATTCCAGATCATGATGCGTTTCACCGACGGCCCGGCCCCCGATCCGAATCCGAGTGAAAGCGCGAACCATGGAAAAGCCGTCTTTGCCAATATCGGATGCAGCTTGTGCCACACGCCACAAATGCAGACCGCACCTGTGATGAATAGTGCGGTTCTGCAGGATCGGCCTGTCAATCTGTTTTCGGACCTGTTGGTGCACCACATGGGTGCCAAGCTCGCCGACGACATCGTGCAAGCCCAGGCCGGTCCCGACGAATTCCGCACCACGCCACTTTGGGGAGTTGGACAACGCATCTTCTTCCTGCACGATGGCCGGACCGATGACTTGCTGAAGGTGATCCGCGAACACTTCTCGCCCGCCACGCCTAGTTATCCGGCCTCGGAAGCCAATTCGGTGGTGCGACGTTTTAATCATCTATCGCCGGCAGACCAGCAGGCGATTCTCGACTTCCTGCGCTCGTTGTGAGCCACGCTTCCTGGATTTCAGGAATTCTGTGAGGACGAGCCATTTGTGGACACGAATACCGACGAAACGGAGGTGTACTTCAATGATGAGACTCAAACTGATCCGCTCGATGGTGGTGATTGGGGTCGTCGCCGGCTGCCTCCAACAAGGATCTGCCCAACAGATCCGGCGCACGTTTGCGGTTTCACTAGTCGAGCCTGTAACTCTTCACGTTGAACTCGAACAGGGCGATCTCCAGATCGGGTATGCACGCGATGGCGAGGTGAGGGTAACTGCGGTTGCGACAGGGAATTCAGATACGATCCCCCAAGCTGCTTCCTTGGCCGACCAGTATCGTGTTGAGACCACCAACAACCACGTGGAGGTCCGCAATGGCTCAGGCTTAAGTCCGAAGCTGAGACTGATCTATCACATTGATGTGCCCTATCGCACAGAGATAACCGCCTCGCTGGAGTACGGAAACGCCAAAATCTCCGGAATGATGGGGCCGGTCAATGTGCAGGTCGACGTTGGTGATATCCAGGTCTCTCACATCGCCCTCGGCACCAAGGGCCGCACCCGGATGGGGAACTTGAGTTTCGATGTTGTTGGGGGCCGGATTGAAGCCCAGACCGAGCAAGGCAACATAACGTGTGAACGCGCCTCTGAGGGCATCAGCGCCGAAACCCAATATGGTGATATTTCCCTTGCCGTCGTCGGCCCATCTGCCGCTACCGTGAAGACTGGCGGTGGACGCATTGATGCCATGGGCGTCCGTGGCCGATTAATCGCCTCCGCGAGCTCGGGTGAAATTTTTGTAAAGGCCGTCCCCCATGACGATTGGCAGCTGAGCTCGATCACAGGCACTGTTCGCCTTCAACTGCCGCATGGATCTGGTTTCGATCTTGATCTTAGAACAAGCTCTGGAGAGATGCTAATAACGCGTAGTGATCTCAAGAATCCAAATGCCGGAGCCCGCCATACCAATCAGAAAGCCAACGGTGGAGGCAAGCGGATCGAAGTTCGCACCGAAAGTGGCCGGATCGTGGTCAGCTGAGCGTTTTGGATCGTGATTGCAGAGAGTCTTGTTTCCGACAGTTATCCTGAGGCCGAGACGTCACGACTTCAGAGATTTGACTCTGGCCTTGCGGCAAGTGGTTGTGGTTTTGGAAGAAGCGCCCGAGTCGGTCGAATCTATCTCCAAAGGATCTAAGGAGGGGTTTTCCCACATCGTGACTTACAGCACTCACGAAGACCTCGGATTCAACCTGGCGCTCTGCTTCCCGACTCCAAACGGAGTCCTGACTGGGAAAGGCAAGTCGATTCGCCACATCATGGTCCACAATCGGGACGAACCGGAACATCCAGCGATCCGACGAGTCCTTCAGGCGGCCATTGAAACCGGCACATCGGCCGGCGGCTAAACCGCTGCTGGACTGAAGTTCAAAGATTCGCCGAGGACGCCCAACAAGCCATGGACCGCCGTGCGGCGCGGTATTTTATGCGCAATTGCTTGGGTCATGTGGCCGGAAACGAATACGTCGGATGCAGCAATGGATCGCGTTAGTTCCGACAATTAGCGTCAGCTCACTCCTTGCTCCTCGCCGTTTTACGCGACCATACGCTAACCATGGACACGACACTAACCACAGTATTCGCCGCCGCGATTTCGTTCTGAATGCGCTCGGGGAGCGTTTTCAAATCCCCCAGTTCAGCGAGCGGAACGCACTCCCTCTCTGCCAGAGGAAGTAGGCTCCGAAGAACTCCCAGAATCACGTCAGTGATCGCGGGATCGCTTCCTAGAATGATGTCCATGTGCATTTCGGGTGATGGCCAGCCAATGTGCTGAAAGACGCGATATAAGTCGAGGCCCATCTCCGGGTTTGCCCCCGAACGCAAAAGAGTCTGGTGGATAGCACCCAAAACTCGTGACCAGAGTGGCAGCCGAGCCCCGAGAGCAAGCATCGGTCTCCATGAGACCTCTTGCACGGCGATCACACCGCCTTCGCGCACCATTCTCACCACTGAGCGCAAGACAGACCCAGGATCTCGAAGGAACATCAGAATGAAACGTCCGACCGCAGCGTCGAAAGGCTTATCCATCCGCAGTTCACTGAGACTCGTAAGATCCCCGCGTTCAAAACCGACGTTGTGAAAGCCTGCAGCTTTGGCGCGCGCTTCAGCCAGCGCAATCGAAGCATGGTCGCGCTCTATCCCCACGACTTCACCGGTTGGTCCGACCACTCTCGCAACCGTCATGGACACATCGCCCACACCGGAACCGAGATCCAGCACCCGTTGCCCCCGGCGGACGCCTGCTTGCCGAAAGAAACGTTCCGTGATGGGAGCAATAAGTGCGGCCTGCCGAATTAACCGCTCGTGTTCTGCACTGGTATAACCAAGTACATACTCGCAGGAACCACTGCTACTGGTCGCCGTTGACATGTTTCCCTCCTGCATAGCGCCTCAGGCCTGTTGAGGCGTCGGCCGAGAGAATCCTTCTCGCGCTGCGCCCCACTCCACCTGCCGAACCTCCCCAATGCCGCAAACCCACAACACTGCCGCAAGGACACAGATCGCCGCCGTGATTGCGATCGACAACTGAAAGTGACCCGTCCAGTCCACGGTAAAGCCCGTGAGTACGGGGCAGATCACACCAGAGATGTTCGAGAAGCCGTTCTTTAGACCCGCCCATCTTCCCGCGGCCTGCGGTCCGGCCAGAGTTTGAGTGAAGGCCCAGATCCCGGAATTGCCGATCCCCAGGCCGATCCCGGTCACTATCAGCCAACCGAAATACGAGTGGGAACCAGCAAAAGAACAACCGAAAAATCCCAGTGCAGCAATGATCCAGCCCACGGCCATGGCAGTCTTGCGCACCACACTCACGCTCTTGCCGCGACGAATGTAGAAGTCCGTAACCCAGCCCGCGCCAAGCGCAGCCGCAGCATCAATCGTGTAGTACGCAGCCGCCGTTTTCACCATGTTCGGCATCGACAGATGCTGCTCGTGCGCCAGGTACAGTGGGAGCCAAGTCACGGTGAAGTACAGTGGAAACGCGGAACAGAACGCTGCCGCGCTATTGATCCAGAATGTGCGTTGCCGCAGGATGTCACGCACCGACGGCATGAATGCATCTCGATCGGCGGCTACCACTCCGCGCGGCTTCCACTTTATCCACGCTGGCAACCACAAAAGGCTGGCCATTCCGATTCCGATAAAGACGAGCCGCCACCCAAAATGAGCCATCAATATTCCGCCGGCAAGTGTTCCCACTGCCGGCCCAAGCTTCATTCCCGCAATAATGGCACCGTTGGCGAAGCCTCGCTGGTCTTCGGGCAAGCGCTGGGCCAGTATCTTCGAGTAACACGGGAAGGTTACGGACTCACCGATGCCGAGCAGAAGGCGCGCTACCAGCAACATCAGGAATCCATGAACAAGTCCTGTCGCGGCTGTGGCTAGCGACCATAATAGGAATCCAAGAGCTAGCACTCGATTTACATCGCAGCGATCGACAAACCATCCGCAGACAAACAAGCACGCCGTGTAGCCCCAGAAGAATGATGAGAGCAGAATACCCATGCGCGACGCGGAGAGCCCCAACTCAGTTTTTAACAGAGGCGCAGCGATCGAAAGATTGCCACGATCGACATAGCTGATGAATACCGAGATCACCAGCATCATGAGCGCCAAGGGTATTTCCTGAGCTCGGCCCCGGCCGGGCACACGGCACGTTCTCGCGACTAAGGGCCAACTCGCCATGCTGAACTCCTGCGTTCTCCCTGGGGGCAAGGTGCAATGAGAGTCGAATCACTCGTTTTCGAACCGGTCGGCCCGTCTCAAACCAGAAATGGAAGCCATCGCGCTCTTACCGCCCGCATATACTCCGCATATTCGGGATCGCTGCGCAGGAAGTCTTCTTCGACCAGGCTCTTGACGGGAATGAACCAGAAAATGCCGAGCCCAATGAGCAATGCGTTCAGTGGACTGAATGCTCGCAGCAGGAAAGCACTGTTGGTCAGCAATACCGCTGTATAGACGGGATGGCGCATGAACGCATACGCGCCACTCCGGACCAACTGGCGTTGGGCCGGCACAAAGCCGATATTCCGCCCAAGGCTGAGGCGCGCCCACACCATAACCAGCAAACCGACCGATGCGAGGAAACTCGCAACCCAATTGCTGACCAGCGCCCGCCCCGGTTGTAGTAGCGCAATAACAAGGAGTTGCCAGTAGCTCGCAACAAATGCCAGCAACCAGTACCAGGGATTGGGGGTTACGCGCTTAGGTGGCCGACGAATGAGCATTGAAGCGATCAGAATCAAGATGTTGAGGACGGCTGCAACCAACGGCAAACCATGATGGAAATGTTGATATCGGTAGTAAGCGCCCCAGGCCAGGGGCGCACATGCGATGCCGGCGATGGTACGATCCAGCCACGGCAAGGACAGAACTCGAACCACGTCTAAAGACAAATTCGGTGCCGCTGCAGGCGCCATTGCCTGGTTTGTTGCCATAGGCCCTCCCCAAGGAATTGTGATGAACTAAGGCCCTTGCTCCCGGTCCATCTGCTTCTATTTGCGGAATGGCAACGGAAAAAGGTCCAGCGGCAGGAACATCAGCGGAGACCCTGTGCAACCAATACTCTGGCAACCGGTACTCTGGCATTGACTTACCGTGGAAGCGCGGCTATCTTATTCGACAATTCCCCGCCTGGTACCTGTGCTGTGTCCCAACTACCGTCACAACCCGTTACAGAGCTACTCGTTCGTTGGAGAGGGGGCGATCACGACGCCCTTGAACTGCTGATCCCGGTTGTCTACAAGGAATTGCGGCAGATCGCGCACTATCACCTGCAGCGCGAACGTCCGGGACATACGCTGCAAAGTGCCGCACTGGTTCATGAGGCTTACCTTCGCCTTCTCGATCAGAAGCCCTTTGAAGCCGAGAGCCGCGCTCATTTTCTGGCAGTGGCATCGCGCCTGATGCGGCAGATTTTGGTGGACTATGCCCGAGGCCATGCTGCCGAAAAGCGTGGCGCGGAACTCAAAGTTGACTTGGATGCTGCGCTGGTGGTTTGCCAGGAGCGAAGTGCCGAACTAGTTGCGCTCGACGACGCCCTCAGCCAGCTTTCTCAGATCGACGAGCAGCAAGGCCGCATCGTCGAAATGCGCTTCTTCGGAGGTCTCTCGATCGAGGAAATCGGTGACGTGCTGGGTCTTTCACGGTCCACGGTGAAGCGCGAATGGAACGTTGCGAAAGCCTGGCTGTCCCGGCAGATGAAACGAGGCGCTCATGGAGAAGCTCCAGCAGTGGCAGAGGGTTAAAGAAATCGTCGCCTCGGCCCTTGAGCTTCCAGTGGCCGAACGTCGCGCCTACCTCGATACGGCGTGCTCGCAAGGCACCGCGTTGAGGGAAGAAGTTGAATCTCTCCTCGCGTCATACACCGACACCAGCGCACTCTCAGCCGTTCCCTGGGCGCTCACCACTCGATCACCGGAACCATCGTCGCAACGGCGATTCGTGCCAGGGACATTATTGGCAAAGCGCTACCGTATTGTCGCTCCTGTGGGGCAAGGAGGCATGGGCGAGGTGTACCGTGCCGACGACTTACGACTAGGTCAGACCGTTGCTCTGAAGTTTCTCCCGAAAACGATTGCCCATATCCCCGACGCTTGGCCCAGGGTCGAACGCGAAGTGCGCATCGCGCGACAGATCTCACACCCCAACGTATGCCGTGTGTTCGACATCGGGGAGAGCAACGAAGGTCCGTTCATCACCATGGAATTCATTGATGGCGAGAACCTGGCTTCATTATTGGAGCGCATAGGCCGTTTGCATACGGATAAGGGCTTGCAAGTAGCACACCAGCTCTGCACAGGGCTGGCTGCGGCTCACGAGATAGGTGTCGTCCACCGGGATCTGAAGCCGGCGAACATCATGATCGATGGCCGAGGCCGGGTCCGGATCACTGATTTTGGCCTTGCCGCGCTACTCGAGGAACTTCGCAAGGATCAGGCCCGCGAAGGTACACCCGCCTATATGGCACCCGAGCAACTGACAGCTGGGGAGATCACGCCGCGCACAGACGTTTACGCCGCTGGGCTCGTGATGTATGAGTTGTTCAGTGGACGACAGGCATTCCCGCCGACTAAGCGGATTGAGCAAAGTCGCCAGGCTCCGCCGCGCTTGACGACTATCATCAGCGGCTTTGATCCCGCGATCGACCGCGTCATCCATCGTTGCCTACAAACGAATGCCGATTCACGACCTTCCGCGGCAGAAGTGGCCACAACTCTACCCGGTGGCGATCCACTACGGGCAGCCATGCAGGCCGGCGAGACTCCGTCGCCAGAAACAGTCGCGGCTTCTGGAGGATCACCTGCGGTGTCCCCGGCCGTTTCCTTTGGATTGCTTGTTGCCGTTCTCATCGGCATCGCCCTATCGGCCATGGTGGGACGTTACGCCGACGCGCTCAACGCGATTCACGGGAGCAAGCCCCCAGAAGCTTTGACGGAACGCGCTCGCGAGTTGATTACGCGTCTGGGATACGATGAGAACGCCGCCGATAGCGCATGGTGGCTCGACGTAAACCGCAGCACCACAATTCCGCTTAGCCGCGAGTCCCCTGAGCGCGAGCAGTTTTTCTATCGGCAGAGTCCGGAGCCGATGGTCCCAGGCAATCTGTTTTCGGACGTCGACAATAGCCATCCTGCCGCAGACGTCCCCGGAATGATCAGCATGGTGCTCGACGGCCGTGGAAGACTTCGCGAATTCTCAGCAGTACCTTCGTCCGTCGCAACGCATGCTGTCAGAGAGACCGACTGGTCATTTCTGTTGGCAGAAGCAGGAATTGGAGCCGCCGAAACAACCACGGAGGATGGCGGTCTCCTGCCGCCAGTACCCTTCGACGTCCGCCAGGACTGGCGTGCCAAGGAGTCGGGGCAGACCACCGCGATCACTGCCGCGGGCTACAACGGCAGAGTCGTTTATTTTCGCGCCGCTTCGGCGGATGCAGGGGTAGCGAACCGCCACAAACTAGGTTCCGGCCTGGGCGCATTCTCCGATGTGATGTTCGTCGTCGCTGCCGCTTTTTGCGGCATCGGTGGATGGTTGCTCGCTCGCCGGAACATGCGTCGCGGCCGCGGCGACCGGAAAGGCGCGTTGCGTGTTGCGTTGTTCATCTTTGCCGGTGAATTCGTGGGCTGGGCATTAGGGGCACACTTTGTCTCCAGCGCGTGGGAGGACTACTGGGCTTTTGTGGCGGGATGTGGTGATGCTCTGTACATGGCTGGATTCATGTGGATCCTGTACATGGCCATCGAACCTTATATGCGCCGCCGCTGGCCCGAAATGCTGATCTCGTGGACTCGTGTCCTGGCGGGTAAGGTCTACGATGCGCGAGTTGGGCGGGACGCGATATTTGGTGCGCTGGGCGGCGCAGCCATGGCGATCATCCAGAATGGCGTTAATGCGCTCCCGGTTTGGTTTCATGTCACGGATGTTCAACCAATTCGACCAACGCACCTGACTCTGGGAAGTCCCATTGAGATGTTGGCCGCTTTGGGATATTTCTCCGATCTATCCGTTCAGTGGGCTTTGGCCACCGCAGCCTTCCTCGTCGTAGCTCGTTTCCTGACGCGTCGCGACTGGCTGGCAGTGGTTGCGAGCGGGATGAGCCTGGGAATGGTCGTGTTGGCGGCAGAGAACCTGCTGATCGCGATACCGGCGGCATTGCTATGCGCCGTCATTGTGTATACATTACTGTTCCGGTTCGGCTTGCTGACAGTCGCGGTCACATTGTTTTTCTATTTCGTCTTGCGCCGCTGGCCCATCACCTTCGACTTCTCCCAGTGGTTCGTATGGCGTTCCGTTTTCTCTCTATCCATCCTCCTGGCGATTGCGCTCTTTTCATGGCGAGCCATGAATATCGGACGCCCGATTCTTAGTGAAGGAATCGACGAAAGCTGACTTGGCCACGCAAAACGAAGGGGAGAGCGAACCTGATCCTTCCTGCCCATTCCACGATGATGGACGACAGGGAAAACGTATGAGTCGAAAGTCGTTCCCAGATTCGTGAAAAATAGACTCTCTCGGAAGCTGAGTGGAGGAAGATTGCCAGCGGTGCAGAGGGCGAGATGGGCAAAGGCGGAGAAAAGGACGGCGTAGTCTTCTGTGTGGGAATCGTCGATGAAAAGTGATGCCTGAAATCCTAGATCGGTATTTGGGCCGATGGGTGAAATACGGGCGGCGTCGATACGAAGGAACCCGGCAGAAGGCTCGGGACCTTCAAAGACTCCCATATTTCCCGAACCTTGACCGTGCTGAGTCGCGGCTGAGGGCCAAACAGGGAGAACCACGACGCCACCGATCAGAAAGCTGCCGGTCCGAGGCGGTCCGAGCGTTCCAGCAGGCATGAGCGCTCGGTCCTCCCCGCTTCCAGCTTTGCGCTAGACTGGCGTAGAGAAACAAGATGTCTTCCTTTTCACCAAGAAAACACGCCAGCACGGCAAGTAATCAGCCGACCGTACCGGAACCTTCATTCGCCGAGCGAACACGGACCCTCTTGTACTTGGGCCGCGTCGGCAGCCTGTCGACACAGTCGCTGAAACAGCCAGGGTTCCCGTTCGGGTCAGTGATGCCCTACGGAATAGACGATCACGGCCGTCCCATCTTCCTTATAAGCACGATGGCAATGCACACTCAGAACTTGCGAGCAGATCCTCGTGCCTCACTTCTAGTCACGCAGCCAGATTCCAGCAGTGATGTGCTGGGTGCATCGCGCGTTACGCTGCTCGGAGACGTTCTGCCAATCGAAGAACCAGAAGTGGGGGGCGCACGCAAACTCTACCTCGCAACTTATGAAAACAGCAAATACTGGGTGGACTTTGAGGACTTCTCCTTCTATCGCATGAATGTAGTGGACGTTTACTACGTCGGCGGCTTTGGAGTCATGGGCTGGGTCGATGCGGCGGAGTATGGCCGGGCGAAACCTGACCCGTTGTCCGACGCTGCAACAGAAATCGTGCATCACATGAACGCCGACCACAGAGATGCGCTCGTCGTCCTTACCCGCGTATTTGCTGGAATCGAAGCCCATGAGGTAGACATGACTTCGGTTGATCGCTTGGGCTTCCACGTACGCGCAAAAACCCAAGACGGCATGCGTGGCGCTCGGATCGCATTCTCGCGAGAAGTTCGGGATTCAGCGGAGACCAGGAAGGTGATGGTGGAAATGGTTCAACAGGCGCGACAAAAGTAGCATTGTAGTCCATTTGGCCGTCATGTGATGCCTCGGGCCGATGCGATCCAACTCTGTTTGCCGGAGGAATTTAGAAGAGCGCGCTAGGTGTATAGCTGTGGCAATCCATCCTTCAGATAGTCGGGGAGATTTTCTTCCTTGCCAATCGCGTCTAGGAAGTCGCTGTCATCAACGACGGTTATCGGATCGAGTGTGAGGGGCTTCAGCACAGGATCTTTGGCCGAAGCTTTGCCTTTTGCTGCAGTCATGGTCGGACGACCTCCCAGAGGAAGGTGGGGGCGTACATCCATACCCGTCGGCAAGAGTTCGTCGAGGACAAGAGACCATGTCAGAGGCCGGGCCGTCGGGGCCCGTTTGGCGAGCACCGGAGGCGGCAAGTTGGGTAGTGATTTGAGCGCTTTCGTGAGTCGTGCCTTCGCCACCGTTAGTGGAATGGGGGCCACATCTGGATCCTCGGTCGCCTGTGCCAGGTTCAGAACCCGTGCGCTCCCCCCCACGGCGAAATCCTCACCGTTGATCCCGAGACTCTGCATGAGAGCCGGAGTTCCGCAGCGTGGGACTCCGTTGATCAGGACCAGTTGGATTGACCCCTCATTGGCGTTAAGTAGCGCCCCGTATGGATTCTGCGGCATTCCGTCGAGCACGATCAAATCGGCGCACTTTCCCGCCTCCAGAGAACCCAGGTGTTGCTGCCAACCGAGAATCGCGGCCGCATTTATTGTAGCCAACTCGACTATTTGCAGATCACTCAGCAAACCTGCGTTGTTCTGGCTGTAAAGATGGGCAACCTTCAATTCGCCGAGCAGATTCTTGCTCCCCGAGGGCGACCAATCCGAGCCAATACCCAGGCGCACTCCGGACTGCAGGGCATCGGACAACCTCGCGGTCGCACCGTAGAGCAGCATGTTACTTAATGGCGACCACACCATGGATGCTCCTTTAGCGGCCATGACGTCGAAATCTTCTTTTTGCAGTGCCGCACAGTGAATTCCCGCCAACGATGGAGCAATCGCCCACTGACCGGGCTTGAACTGCAAGCTCAGAAAATGATTGCGCGCGGTTTTATCCAAGCCTTCCGCCAAATGCAGGAGATAACAATTCTTTTGGCTAATGCGCGCCAGGAAGGACTGCGCATCGTTGGCATCGACGTCGGGAATTCGCGTGCCAGCCTCGGGCAAGTTGGGATCGTTCGTTTGTTCCACGTTACGTACAATCCCGCGATAAAACCTGCGCGCTCCGGCGTTACTGAAAAGCTCGATTCCCTGGCTAGTGGTAGTGCCCGCCAGCAGGCACTTACATTCCACGTAGCGTGCTAACGGCGCCAGCAAATCAGGCCTCTGACCCAGAACCTTCATCGGGCCGCTGATCGTTGACCTGTACTCAGGGATTCCGGCCCATTGGCCGCGATTCGAATATCGCTTGGGCACAGCCCATAATCGAAGCAAGTCGTAACTCAGGTGATTGTGGAGCTCGATGAGACCGGGGAAGATCGTGCCTTGGGTGTTGATAACCGGTACGCCCTCGAAGCCCGAAGGAACTGGCGCACCTGTCGTAATGACCGCGACAATGGAACCCTTGTCGATGCACAGCAGCCCGTCTTGAATAACCCGACGCGTTCCACCCATCGTAACGATCTGCCCGCGCAAGACAAGCTGCGGCCCTTCTGCGGGATCGATGACCGGCCTTGGTTTCGCAGTTTTTGAAGCAGCTTTCTTTTTGCTCACAAACAACCTCTTATGCGGGTCGGGCTCCGGTGGGAATGGTGACCGTGATGGTGACCCGCTTCAAGGCGGCGGTGGCGCCGGTGCGAGTCGCCCAATTCTTGGCGCCCCGCATCCACGCGGGAAGTCCAGCCGGCATGTCTTGCTCGGGTATTTCTAGTTCATCGCCATCGACAAACTTGTCGCCGTACGGGGCCAGCGCCACTACTCGATCGGGGTGTTGAATGGCCGCCCGCACAGTAGGCAATGCTGCGTTCCAATTTTGCAGCATGGCTTTAATCGCCGCCGCATATTTCACCGCGTCGTTGCCGGCGGAACTCTCTGGCTGTGTTGGATGAGTAACATGCACGGCAACGACCTGCGTCGCCTGTCCGTTGGGTGTCGCTTTCCACAATTGAAACGCATTGTCGGCGAGTTGACCCAGATTTACCACGGCTTCAATCCCGCTGGTAGCAAAGACCGCATCCAGCCAGCGATTCCGGTATGCCGCGATCGCCGGGTCATTCTTATGCTTCGTGCCTCCGCTCTGGCCGTAGACGGAGTAGAGAAACGTATTGATCATCACGTAGCTGCGGTCCATTCCCAGCTTGGCCAGAAAGCCTTGGATGCGCTGCCCGGCCTCACCCACCAAAATGCGCCGTGAGATGGTTTCGTGCTGCGCCGGATCTTGTCCGACAATCAATATGCGTGCAGAGCCGTCCAATCTTCCCCGATGAAAAATCGGTCCCCATTCAGTGCGGAAATCGCTGAATGGGTATACCTGCTCGTCCGGATAGTCGCGGATCAGGGGTTGAAAGGCCGAAGCACAATATCCGGGATCAAAATCGTGCGCCATTGCTTCCTCCTTGCGATGCTTTGTGAAAGCAAAGAATTCGAGGTCCCAGTCGAGCGGTATTCTGTTGCGACGCATTCGGTGAAGTTTGCCATCTCAACCGGCCAACGTTCACATCCCGTCGTAGTTCGGCCCCCCCCCGCCTTCTGGAGGAACCCAAGTGATGATTTGGTAGGGGTCCTGAATGTCGCAGGTCTTGCAGTGCACACAGTTGGATGGATTCAGGCTGATGCGTTTTGCATTTGGCTGGCTTGGATCGTCGACCATTTCATAGACATTTGCGGGGCAAAAGTTCTGGCACGGGCTGCCGTATTCCTTGACGCAGCGTTCGTTGCAGACGTTCGTATCGTGGATGATGAGATGCGCGGGTTGATCTTCTTCGTGCTTCGTGCCCGAGTGATAAAGATCCGTGAGCTTGTCGAAGGTGAGTTTTCCGTCGCCTTTTGCCGGGCCTAGGAGAGGAGCCTCGGGGCCGCCATCGACGGGCAACTGGCTTAGCTTCTTCAGGCGCTGGTACCCGGCATGGGCGGTGTACCGGTCGCTTAAGCCACGTCCCCAGCTGATCATTTGCAAACCGGCATGAAACATTCCGGCGAACATGCCTTTCTCGAATCCCTGATGAATGTTGCGATACCTCCAGAGCTCTTCCTTGATCCAACTCGATTCAACCTTTTTCCGGAAGTCGCTTAACGATGCTGCTGATGCATCATCGTTCTTGAGCGCTTCGAATGCGGTCTCGGCAGCCAGCATCCCGCTCTTGATACCCAGGTGAATTCCCTTGAGGCGAGCCGAATTCAGAAAGCCCGCGGAGTCTCCAATGATCATCCATCCATTGCCCGAGACCGGAGGGATTGCCCACCAGCCGCCATATGGCATTGACTTTGCGCCGTAGCGGATCATCTTGCCGCCTTCGAGCAGCCTGGCCACGAACGGGTGCGTCTTGAACTGCTGCAGCACGCGCTGGGGATCAAGCCGCGGGTCTTCGTAATCGAGCCCGGTAACGAAGCCGAGTGAGACGAGGTTGTCTTTTGAGCCGTAGATCCAGGCGCCACCATATTCGCGGGTGGTCAGCGGCCACCCCATGGTGTAGATGACTTCGCCGGGAGCGATTCGGCCGGAGGGAACCTCCCACAGCTCCTTTACGCCCACTCCGTAGGTCTGCGGATTACGGTCTTTGGCCAGATCGAATTTTTCAATGAGTTGCTTGGTCAGCGAGCCGCGCGGGCCTTCGGCCAGAATGACTACTTTGGCCTGCAGGTCATATCCGGGTTCGAAATTGGATTTTTGACGTCCTTCTTTGTCGATGCCTTTGTCGTCGGTGCGCACTCCGTTGACGCGATCACCCGCAAACAGAAGCTCCGAACCCGCGAAGCCTGTGAAGATGGTGATGCCGGTTTCTTCGACCTTGGATCCCATCCACTTGGCAAATTTGTTCAGCGAGATCACGTAATTCCCGTGATCGCGAAGGAAGGGTGGCGTAACCGGAAATTTAAAGCGCGACGATTTTGTCAGGAAGTAGACCGCTTCCTTCGTAACCTCCGCATCCAGCGGAGCGTCTTTCTTAAAGTCGGGCAGCAGTTCGGAGATTGCACGAGGATCGAGTAGCGCGCCTGACAGGCAGTGCTGGCCAATTTCGCGCGCCTTCTCGAGCACGTAGATGTTCTCTTTGCTGAGCGGCGAATCGGGATGGGCAGTATTGTGGGCGTCGATCAATTGCGAAAGGCGCAGCGCACAGGCCATTCCCGCCGGGCCTCCGCCGACGATCACAACGTCAGCGGGCATCTGCGGGCGCTCGATACCTTCGATAGGTTTCCGGAAGATCAGACTCATAACCTTATTGTTGAGAGCAAGCGGACAAAAAACAACAATGAACCCACCAGCTTTTCGACAGGACTCGATCGGCAGTAATGAACTCGCAGTCGCCTTCGTTCGCGGGAGCGCAGTACAGAGTATCGTAGATTGGATGGCGAAGTTCGACCGACATTTTCAGAGCCTGGCTTGTCCAAGCATTTGATTCGTGCAAGCTCAATGGCAGAGTGAGGAAATCATGAAAAATGGATCTCGCCTTCTCGGGGCGCAACTGTTTTAAGAGAATTGATTGCTTCCAGAGCGTGTTCGCCACTTCAAGCACGAGAATGTCTGGCGCGAGCAGTTCGATCTCGCTGGCCAGAAATGCTTCGAGAAGTGAATCTGCGCCCTGGCTTTCTTCTTCCGAAGAAACCATTTCATGCGACGCTGGCATCGATGACGTAGGTCAACCTCTATCGTTCCCGGTCTTGTCGAACCGTTCCGCACTAAGGCAGAATTCCAACGCGGCGCCGAATTCGCTCACGGCGTTCACCAATCCGTTCCACCAGCGCCTGGCTGGGGGTGGGAAGCTGTGCCTTGGATTTCTTGCCGTTCGTCAATTGCTTGGCTGCTCGGCGCATAAAGTTCATCCTTCACGGCTATCTTCTTCCAGTTTATCCTGCTTTGGCCTTCTTCACTTCCTCAATCAGTGGCGGAACGATGTCGAACAGGTTGCCTACAACCGCGTAATCAGCGATCTCGAAAATCGGAGCCTCAGAATCTTTGTTCACGGCGATGATCGCCCGCGAGCCCTTCATCCCAACGATGTGCTGAATCGCGCCGCTGATGCCGAGCGCCAGGTACAACTTGGGCGCGACGGTTTGCCCGGATGACCCGATCTGACGGTCCATCGGAAGCCATCCCGAATCGCAGATCGGGCGCGATGCCGCGAGCTCTCCGCCGAGGGCGTCCGCCAACTGCTTTGCAATGTCGATATTCTTTTGCTCTTTGATGCCGCGGCCGACTGCAACAATGATCTCTGCCTGCGTAAGATCTACCGCCTGCTTGGCTTCCTTGAAGACTTCCTGCGGCTTATTGCGGATCACGCTGTCGGAGATGTCGACTTTCACGGTTTCGACCGGTGCCGGGCTTGCACCGCTTTCGGCCTTGTCTCCGCGAAAAGCACCGTTTTGGAAGGTGACGAACCAGGGAGCATCGCTTGTGAAACTTACGTCGGCGGCGAGCTTGCCTTGAAACATCTGCCGCGTGAATGCGAGTTTGCCGCCCTCATGCTTGAATCCGATGCAGTCACTGATCACCGTCCGGCCCATGGAGGTTGCCAGTTTCGGGATGAAGTCGCGCACCTGATAGGTGTGCGGCATCAGCACGAGTTTTGGCTGCTTTGAACTCAGGAACTGCTTCAGGCCTGCGGCGAACGCGTCGGGTGTATAGGGTTCGAGCCTGGGAGACTCGATGTCATACACCCTTGCGAGCTTCCTCGCCGCAACCTCTGATGCTATCGAGGTCGTTCCACTGCCTATTACGGCGGCTTCGAGTGTCCATCCGGTCGCGGCGGCGATCGCCTGGGCGGTCGTGATGGTTTCCCAGGAAACGCGATTCAGCTTGCCTTCGCGCTGTTCTACGACGACGAGAATCGTATCGGGCATAAGAAAGTTCTCGGTTGTTATTTCTCAGCAAGCCGACGCAATATCTATCGGAACAACCGAGTTGGCTGTCCGCCGCGCTAAAGCGCGGCCCGCGGACGAATGCGTCCGCGACGACATTAAATCACTCTCAGTTCGTTACGCAGCTTGTCTACCAGCTTCTTCGCTATTTCTGCTGGGGCTCCTTCAATGTGCTCACTCTTTTTTGTTTTTTGCGGAATGTACAACTTTTCAATCTTCTGGAGATTTTCGCCTAGTGCGGACTGTACGTCTGCCAGGCTCACCTTGCGCAGCGGTTTGTTCTTCGCCTGTTTGATGCCGATCAGAGTCGCATAGCGCAGCTTATTGATGCCGGATTGAATGGTCAGCACGGCTGGGGTCGGCATATCGACGAATTGGAAGTATCCGGCTTCCAGTTCGCGCTTCACGCGTATGCCTAAATCGGTTTTCTCGATCTGCATGATGATCGTCGCGTGTGGCCAGTCCAATAGCTCCGCCAGAATTACGCCAGTTTGCGCATATCCGTAGTCGTCGGACTGAAGGCCGGTGAAGATGAGATCGAACTGCTCGTCTTTAATTGCAGCCGCGAACGCCTTGGCGGTATTGAAGGCATCCAGACCGACGAATTTGTCGTCTTCCAGATGAATGGCCCGGTCTGCGCCTTTGGCCAGCGCCTCGCGCAACACCTGTTGCGCTCGCCCCGGGCCGCTCGTGATGACTACGACCTCTCCCTTATGCTTCTCGCGCTGGCGCAGCGCTTCTTCGAGCGCGTAGGCGTCGGGCTCATTGACTTCGTACGAGACATCCTCGCGGATCCAAGTGCCCGACTCGTTCAGCTTAAGGGGCGCATCCTTTTGCGGCACCTGCTTCATGCAAACCAGGATTTTCAAATTTCTCCCTCACGCCGGTGGCGGTAATCGGCCACGGCAAAACTTGTCAGTATAACCGACCGGGAAGCCGCCCAGGAAATGCCCAAGACCCAATCGTAGACACGTAGCTTGCTACGTTTCTACGAACAGCGGCACAGCTCTAGGTTCCAGTGATCAGGCCAGCAGAGACGTTGCAAGCAACGTCTCTGCGACGGCGTCTTTGTGATCTTAATCACAGACCGCCTCCGCTTACTCAGTCAGCATTTCCCAAGGGACGGTTATGCCCAACGACCCTCTCCGCAATGCGTCAGAGCATTATCGACCGTGCGCCCGACACAGCTTGGCGTCTCGCGCAGCACGGTCTGGCTGTCGGCATGGTGCCGATCGACGCCATCAACAACGGATCCGTTCCTGGCATGCGCGATGTAGCGAGCACTGCGCGCGGGCGGGGGTTTTTGCCGGACATGATGGCCTCTGCTGAAGGGATGAGCGCTGCCATGGCCATTCTGAATCCGGAACTGCGCAGGCTCGGCAGCGAGCGACCCATGGCGGACGCCCTCGAAACGGCGATGCTCGACCTGCTCGCAGGTCGGCAAATATCTGGGCTTGCCTACGCATGCGTATCTAGTCGCAGGCGATGGCCGGTCATCGATGCGCAGGTCGAAATGGAAAGTGGAATATCCGCTGTGCCGGGCGTGCTTGCAGGGATCAACATGAGCTCCAGCGCGGGGATGCTCGATTTCCTGGTCTGCCACAGCCTCGAGAAGCTGGTTATCGATGCTGAAGCGACTGCGTCCGCGCAACGCCTGATCGAGGGCATTGCGCCGCGCGGCATTTCCCTGGCACTCGATAGGTTCGTGCAAACTGGCTGACAAGGAGACTTCCTGAAGCAGAAGGAAACCCGGGCGCTCTTCCGCAAGGAGCAACATTTCCCTCAAACGTGATTGACCGCGGACTTCCCGTTCCCGACCGACCTAGTCCCCGACATTCTGCAGCGGGCGCGCCAGCGAGTTGGCGATCTGATTTCCTCCTGCGAGCGGTGTCCACTACCCGTTGACCTGGAACGGGAGTTACTCGCCTTCGCGGCAGCGCGAAACGAAGCCAACTGGGGTGGATGGATTACCGGAATCCTGAATCCTGAACTCGCCACACGACCGAGGTAAATGGGTTTGGAAAGGTATGGCTTCAGCCGTGACTTATGAGTTGACCTTCAGTCCATGATCACGGTGGACTGGCCGGTGATCTCGAACCGCTTGCGGCAGCGCATGTTCTTGCAGGCCATCATGTCGTCTTTGCGCACCATGTACGACCGGAACTTGGCGAAGCGGGCTCGATCGCGATCATCGGCGCGTCCGGCAAGCTGGCGCTTCTTGGTGCGCACCACCCAGGTGACTTCGTAGTCTGCCGACTGATGACAATGGGGACAGTTCAATGAAGCGGGTTTCTTTTCCTGCTTCTCGTCAAAAAAATCGCGCTCTTCCATAGCTTTTGCGCCCGTATAAGGACGCTCGTCCACAGGAATTATTGCACATTTGAGCGGTTGACATCGCCGTATGTACCCCTGTGATCTGTGTGGTTCACGCTTTTCTGGGTCATTTTAGAATTCTGAGTGTCCGGGCGCACCGGAGCTACCAGATGGCGAGAAAGAAAAAGTCGAAACCGTTCCGAGCCGTAACGGCCGTCAAGGAATTGGCTCGCGAGAGGGTTGGCACGCCTCCGCCCGAGAAGATTGTTATCGAGAAAAAGAAAAAGCCAGAAAAGCACAAGCCGACGCTGGAGAAGTGGCTGAACGAGTCCGAGTGACTCTTCTGGCTAGAGGCCATCTCATAAATAGTTCCTCATCAAGATGAGGAGGCAACCGAGCTGGACCCGACCAAGGAAGTTGGCCTCGTGATACTCCCAACGAATGACCAGACGGCGAAAGTTAAGCAACCAGGCAAACAGGCGTTCGATCTTCCAGCGACGGCAATAGCGTCGCAGCTCGCGTCCGTCCTGGGTGTTTGGCCGGATGCGGTTGCCTTGTGCGGTGCGATCAGCCGTATGCCACGTTGCCGCAGGCGCTGATCCAGAGGATCACTGTCGTACGCCAGGTCGCCGATCATGCACTCCGGCTTTCTCCGGGTGAACCGTTGCTGGAGCGTGGTTTCGACGAGCTTGATTTCATGAGGCGAAGCGCTTGCAATCCCCACGGCGATAGGAAGACCATGGCGGTCCGCGATTGCCATGATCTTGCTCCCTTTGCCGCGGCGTGTTGGACCAATAGCACCGCCCCCTTTTTGGCCCCGCTGAAGGAGGCGTCGATCAACGTCTCCGCCAGATCCAACTGGCCGCGGGCCAGCAGGTTCTCGGCCAAGCGGCGCAACACTTTGACCAGCGTGCCGGCACGCACCCACTGCTGGAAGCGGCGATGGCAGGTCTGGTACGGCGGAAACTTGTCCCGCGGCAACTCCGACCATTGCGCTCCGGTACGCAGAATCCATAACACACCTTCCAGCACTTCCCGCGTGTCGCGCCATGGACGCCCCCGTCGTTTCTGGGGCGTGCCCGGCTCGACCAGCGGTTTTAGCAACTCCCACTGCGCATCGGTGAGTTCCATACCCACTGATGTGCCCGCAAATTCAACATCGCACAATTACTTCGTGCGGTTCATATTTATGAGATAGGTTCTAGTTAAAACTGACGCTTACGGTTGTGTTTCTAGTCAGATTCAGGGTGCATGGGTTGGTTGTGCCCTGCGAGTCGCATCCCGACCAACTTCCAAACGTCGATCCCGCGGCCGGAGTAGCGGTCAACGTCAAAGGCGTGCTGACCGCGAAAGCCTGCGTGACACAAGGCAATGGACTCGAGCAGCTCAATCCGGACGGATTGCTCGAGACCGTTCCCGAGCCATTGCCGGTAAACGTTAAGGTCAATGCGGGATTCCCCGCACCGCCGCCGGAAGCGGTGAAGCAAGTGACGTTCCCGGTCATATATCCGGTAACGATTGCACCCGACGATGAGATGCCGCCTGAGCTCGTATTCGTGTTCACCGTGGCCGAAACCAGCGTAGCTCCACAAGCAAGCCCAGTTACGGTCAAAAGCCCGGAAGCGTCGACCGTCATCATCTGGGGAGTATTGGAATTCCACGCCACCTTATCTGTGATGTCCTTGGTGACCGGGGGATGAATGTAGTTTCCCAGAGCCCTGAGCTGCACTTGTGCCCCGGCATTCGCGATGACAGGAGTATTTGAGTCCCCGAACGTTTCCGATGGTGGTTGAATCGTGATGGACTCCAACTGCTGATCGCGCCCGCAACTGGAAAGGCTCACCAAAACCATGGCAACGAGGATGAGGACGACGAGGCCGAGCAACTTCCGGATCATGCTAGCTCCTGGGACCGAATGGCGGTGACGGGCCCTGCCGCCGAATTCCGGCCAATTTAGTTCATCGCTAGAGCAAAAAGCAATAGCCCACCGGGTCCATAGCCTGGCCAAGCGCAGAACATTATCTTTTCGTGAGTCTTCGTGACCTTAGTATTTGAGTTCACCGCACCGCCTCCGCCACGCATTTGGCAAACTCGCGCACATCCTCTTCGGTCGTGTCGAAGGAGCACATCCAGCGCACTATGCCTTCGTCTTCAATCCACGGATAGAAGAAGTATTGCTGCTTGATCTTCTCGATGGCTTGCTTGGGAAGCTGGGCGAAGACGCCGTTGGCCTCGACCTTCCACACGATACGCACTTGTGGAATCTTACGAATCTCGGCCTCCAGCACGCGTGCCATGCGGTTGGCATGTTCCGCGCTGCGCTTCCACAAATCATTCGTCAGCAGGGCTTCGAACTGCACGGCGATGAATCGCATTTTCGAGGCCAGTTGCATCCCCTGCTTGCGAAGGTAAAGAAAATCAGAACTAAGTGCGCGATTGAAAAAGACCACTGCTTCTCCACCCATGATGCCGTTCTTGGTGCCGCCGAACGAGAGCACGTCGACTCCAAGATCACGCGTTACCTGGCGCAGGGTTCGCCCCAGGCTCGCCACAGCATTCGCGATGCGAGCCCCGTCCATATGCAGGAACATGTCGCGCTCGTGGGCAAATTGAGCAAGCACCTGAACTTCTTCCGGCTGATACACGGTACCCATCTCTGTAGATTGCGTAATCGAGATGACTCGTGCCTGCACGTGATGCTGGTCGCCGATGCCGTGATACGCGTGCCGGACCTGATCGACTGTAATCTTCCCGTTCTGATGCGGCAGCGGGATAAGCTTGCATCCGGTGTGTTTCTCGGGAGCGCCACACTCGTCGGTATAGATATGCGCATAGTCGCTGCAGAGGACCGCATGATATGGACGGTTCAACGCCTGTAACCCGAGCACGTTCGCGCCAGTTCCGTTGAACGTGAAAAATACCTCGATTCCGGGACCAAAGTGTTCCTCGAACTTCGCGACAGATGAACGGGTATAGGGATCGTCTCCGTAGGCCACGACATGCCCCTGATTCGCCCTTGCGATCGCCTCGAGAATTTCGGGATGAACTCCGGCGTTATTGTCGCTGGCAAAACTGCGACTGACCTTTACAGATTTCATAGCGAATCAATGTAGCAGACGCGACCCATTCACCACAGGGTCACAGGGTTACACAAGGGCTTCACTCGTGAGCCCGCTCTGTCCTTTATGGTTGCTTTGCGTTGGAGATGTTGCGGGCGTAAATTACAATGCGCTTCCTGATTGGAGAGGTTTTCTGGTGATACGCCACTTGGTTTTCGTGCTGTCGCTCTCTCTTCTGGCCCGCGCTCAGACTCCTGAACAAAAGACCGCGCAATATCTCGATTCCATTCGCAATCAGCCCTCTCTCCTTCTCGCCTTTCTGCATGACATGCCCAAGGGAGGAGATCTTCACAACCATCTTGACGGCGCGCTCTATGCGGAAGACGTCATTGATTGGGCAGCATCTGACAACCTGTGCATCGACCGCACCACGTCGCGGCTGCTCGCTCCTCCCTGCGATGCCTGCGAACATTACACACCGAAACCGGCAATCCGCTGCGCTTATGACGATCACATCCTGTACAACCAGATCATTGATGCCTGGTCCATGCGCAACTGGCGCGCCGGCGAAGAATCGGGACACGACCACTTCTTCGCCGCGTTCGACAAGTTCCTTCTTGCTTCCAATAACCACACCGCCGAAGCCGTCGCCTCTATCATCAATCGTGCCGGCAAAGAGCACGTGCAATACATCGAACTGATGCACACCGCCGACGGAAGCGCCGCCGTGAAACTGGGCCTGCAACTGGGCTGGCAGGAGAATCTGGAGACAATGCGCGACAAACTGCTAGCGGGCGGCCTGAAGGAAATCGCCATCGCCACGAGCAAAACTCTCGCTGAAAACGAGACCCGCGCCCGCTCAGAACTTAAATGTGGAACCTCTCTGGCCGAGCCGGGATGCAACGTTACGTTGCGCTATCTCTATCAGGCACTGCGCGGCCTGCCACCCGAAGCCGTTTACGCGCAGATCGTACTCGGCTTTGAATTGGCTTCTTGCGACCAGCGGTTCGTTGGCCTGAACCTGGTGATGCCGGAAGACTGGTATATACCCACTCACGACTTCAACCGGCACATGGCGATCATCGATTATCTGCACGGCGTGTATCCCAAAGTGCACATTTCGCTCCACGCCGGAGAACTCGCCATGGGATTAGTCAAGCCTGAAGACCTGTCATTTCATATTCGAGCTGCCGTCGAGAAGGGACACGCCGAGCGCATCGGACACGGCGTCTCGGTTATGCTTGAGAAAGATCCGATCGGCCTGATGAAAGAAATGGCGGCGCGGAACGTGCTGGTCGAAATCAATCTGACATCGAACGACGAGATTCTCGGCATCAGCGGGGAAGAGCATCCTCTACCGATCTACATGAAATACGGAGTACCGGTTGCGCTCTCCAGCGACGATGAAGGTGTCGCCCGATCTGACATGACACATGAATATCTTCGCGCGGTGGAATCCTATCGCTTGCCCTATTCTGAACTCAGGCAGATGACGCGTCAGAGCCTGGAACACAGCTTCTTGCCGGGACGGAGTCTGTGGGCTGAAACACAAGGAACGCTCAAACCTGTCCGGGACTGCGCGAACGATGCTCCCGGCCAAGAGAAGCCGTCAGCGACATGTGCGAAATTCCTCGACGCGAACGAGCGAGCACGCGAACAGTGGGAACTCGAAGCTGCGTTAGCCGAATTTGAAAAAAAGTTCTAGAGAGCCTTGGCATCTATTCGAGGCGAGAGCTAGAACAACTGACAGGTGACCTCATCGCTCAGGATTCTTAAACTACCCCTTCCCTTTGAGTTGTTGTTCCTGCTGATCTCTCGTCACATCGTCTTAACCAATCACAGCAACAAAGGAGTGCCACCCATGCCTCTTACGACTGAACAACGCGATGCGGTAGTCAGTGAACTAAAACGGTTCGGAGCTGATCTGAACCTTACCGATGAACAGAAACAAAAACTTCATGCTTTCATGACCGAAGCCTCAGAGAAGGTCCACGAATACAAGGAACACAATCCCAATGCAACTCCGCAAGATATGATCAAGAAGGTTGCAGACAACCGCGCGGCCCTTCGTCAACGTTTGGTCAATTTCCTCACCCCGGAACAACTTGCGAAATGGGATGCGGAGGTGGGAAAAGCCAAGGAATTTTTAGGGCAAAGACTCGCCGCCTAACAGCTTTACAATTGTTTCGCTGAACCCGCCGGATCCCCTCGGCGGGTTTTTTGCTGCCGTCAGGACAAGACCACTTGAATCCTGCAGTCTTTATGTTTCGGTAGCGTGCCCGCAGCTCCGCGGGTAAGCTTGTCCTGGATATGAGGATTCTTCCACGCCGGGGCGGCAGTTTATGTTCTTCGTCCTGCTACAGGCACATGGGCGCAGCAGACCTGTCCTCAGCCTCCCGCGTTAGACAGGGTCATCGGCAAGAACATCTTCAGCGATCAGTAGGAAGTCGATCTCGGCGATGCAATGGCGGAGAATCTGACTCGCGAGTTTGCTCTTATTGATGATCCAGGGTTAACCGCTCGCCGGAGAGAACTCCTGGATTTAGATTCGGCAGTGAAACCGGTGTCCGTTCCTGCAAAGACCGCTTCGCAGTGAGCCGAACCGCAACCTGTCCTCTGTGCGAGAATCTTGGGATCCCAGATCACGACCGGGGGACCTGTGCAATATCTAAGAACTGCTTCCGCCCTTTTGTCTCTTGCCGCATCCGTCGCCGCGCAGAACGTGGTGCACTACACCACCACCAATGCGAACGTGAAATATCTGTTTGCGACGGCGGAGCCGGTAATGCATTTGAAACCCGGAGACACTCTCGATACGAATACGCTGGACTGTTTCGGTAATGGCTTGAAGAAGCCGGGCGACACGCTTGATATGGCCAAGGGTGACAACCCGCTCGCTGGGCCGTTTTACGTCGACGGGGCAGAACCGGGCGACACGCTGGCTGTAAAGATTCTCGACCTGCAGGTCGACGGCGACTACGGTGTGGGCGCATTTTCGCCAGGATTTGGATCGATCAATTCTTCGAAGTACACGCCGGTCCTCGAGAAATCACCGTGGCCGGAAAAGGTGTGGTTTTATCCGATTAATCACCGCGACAACACCGCAACGTTCAAGGCACTCGATTCGGATTTCTCCGTGAAGATCCCCATGCATCCGTTCTTTGGCTGTATCGGCGTTGCGCCGGCGAATGGGGAAGCGCGCAGTTCGATCGTGCCGGCCGAGTTTGGTGGAAACATGGATTCTCCGGAGGCTTCGGCAGGTAACACCGTTTACTTCCCGGTCAACGTGAAAGGCGGATTGTTGTATCTGGGCGATGGGCATGCGGCGATGGGGGATGGCGAGGCAGCCGGGTCTGCGATCGAAGTGCCACTCAAGGCGCGAGTGCAGGTGAGTGTCATCAAAGGGCGCACGATCGGGTGGCCGCAGTTTGAAAACGACGACGCCATTATGACTGTGGGCGCATATCGTCCGGCAGACGACGCGGTGCGGATCGCACTTACGGAACTGGTGTACTGGATCCATCGGGACTACGGGCTTTCCGAGATGGATGCTTACGAACTGCTCTCAAAGGTGGGCAGGATTCACTTCAATGAGATGGTGGATCCTAATTATGTGGTCGTAGCGTCGATTGAGAAGAAGTATCTGCCGAATAAAAAATAACGATTCGTGTGGGGACGGAAAGCTCCTGCGACAGTCGTGAGCCGGACAGCACAGCCGGGTTTTGCCGGGAAAACCCGAGACTGTCCCACATCGGCTCTGGTGACTAGTCACCGATGACGCCGGGGGCAGTACTCGTGGGCGAATCTAGGACTTCTCGGACCTTGGCGACCAGAGAAGTCAACGTGAAAGGCTTCGCCAGAAACCAGAGCCCGGAATCAAGAACGCCGTAGTGCACAATGGCGTTATCGGTATAACCGGATATGTAGAGTACGCGGATGTCTGGTTTAATGTTCTGGATGCGCTCTGCGAGTTGTCTGCCGTTCATTCGCGGCATCACCACATCGGTGACCAGGAGCCGGATTTCTCGATGGTTCGACTCGCAGACAGAGATCCCTTCCTGTGGCGTACTGGCGGTCAAGACCCGGTACCCGCAATGGCTGAGCACGGAAGAACTGAGTACGCGTAGTTGCGGATCATCTTCGACCAGCAGGATTGTTTCGGTCCCGCGCAAGACGCCCATCGATGGCCGGTCTGTAGTTGGTGTCTCCGCCGGCTGGTCCACGCGCGGCAGATAGATTTTGAACGTGGTCCCCTGCTCCGGCTCGCTGTAGACCCAGATGTAGCCGCCGCTTTGCTTGACGATCCCATAGACCATTGAGAGTCCGAGCCCGGTGCCCTTGCCAACCTCCTTTGTCGTGTAGAAAGGCTCGAAGATTCTGCCCATGGTTTCGCCCGTCATTCCGTGACCCGTATCGCTCACCGCCAGCATGATGTACCGTCCAGGCTCGACGGGTTGATGTGCGTTCGTGTAATTCGAATCCAGGGTGGCGTTGGAGGTTTCCAGCGTCAGCTTGCCCCCCTGCGGCATGGCGTCGCGTGAGTTCAGCGCCAAGTTCATGATGACCTGCTCGATTTGCCCTGGATCAGCTTTCACCATCCCGAGATCATTGGCGGGGGCGGTCATCACTTCGATGTCTTCACCGATCAAGCGCCGTAAGAGTGAATCGAGATTCAACACAACATCGTTCAGATTAATGACGCGCGGGGATAACACCTGCTTGCGGCTGAATGCCAGTAATTGTCGCGTGATGCCGGCTGCCCGTTCCGCGGCAGACTTGATCTGCGCATTGCTGTCGCCCAGCCTGGTTCCGGAGGGGAGGCCATCGCTGAGGATCTGCGAATAGCCGAGAATGATGGTCAGCAGATTGTTGAAGTCGTGTGCGATGCCTCCCGCGAGACGTCCGACCGCTTCCATCTTCTGCGATTGCCGGAGTCTCTCTTCCAGGGCCATGCGTTCGGTGATGTCCCGTATACCGCTGGAGATCAGGGTGCCCTGGTCGGTTACGAGCGGGCTCAAACTGACTTCGATGGGAAATTCGGTTCCGTCTTTGCGAAGCCCAAATAACTCCATGCGCTTGCCCATCTCTCGTGCTTGTGGCTGGCGGGTAAAGTCCGCGCGATGTGTGGGGTGAACTGTGCGAAAGCGCTCGGGCATGAGCATCTCAATGGGTAAGTTCAGAAGTTCTTCGCGTCGGTAGCCGAAAACCTTCTCGGTCTGCGCATTGACGAGCACGATGTGTCCATCGTTGTCGGTGACCACCATGGCATCCGGAGCGGACTCGAGCAACCCGCGGAATTTTGCCTCGGCGCGTTCCCGCTCGGTGACGTCCTGGACCAAAGAGGCTACTCCCAAAACTCGTCCGCCGTCGTCCACAAGCGGAGTGTTGTACCACTCGCACGAGATGATGCGTCCGCTCTTAGTAACATTTTCGTTGGCGTTGACCTCGCCCCCTTCCGCCTCCAACAACTTGCGCCAGACCTGATGCACGAGCGTACGGCTTTCCGGCGGAATGATGAAGTCTCCGTACTGGCCAATCGCCTCTTCCCGGGTGTATCCGAATATCCGCTCCGCCGAACTGTTCCAGGCTGCCACGCGAAAATTGGAGTCCCATTCCACCACCGCAAGCGGCGTGTGATCGATATGCATTCGCAGCCGCCGCTGCGACTGGCGAAACTCCTCTTCTGAGCGCTTGCGTTCTGTGATGTCGCGGGCGATGCCCAGTACTCCAATAACGCTTCCATGCGCGTCGCGGTAGGGCCCTTTTGTCGTAAGGAAGGTGCGGCTTACCCCCGCGGCCGTTCCGATTTCCTCATACGTGATCCACTCACCGTCCGCGACGATCTCGCGGTCTCTTTCCATGATCCGGCTCCCGGTCTCAAGAGTGAACACTTCTATGTCGGTCCTGCCGATGACCTGTTCGATGGTGAGCCCCACATTGCGCGCGGCGGCAGGATTCACCATAACGTACCTGCCCTCCCGGTCCTTCACAAAGACTGCGTCTATGGTGCTCTCTGTGATACCCCGCAGTAACGTGAGGTTTTTCTGCAGTTCCTGGGAACTGCTCAGTAACTGCCGTTGCACGACGAACATGCGGCCGCCGGCAGCAACAAAGGACAGGGTCGCGAGTACAACCGACCAGTAAAACTGCTCTCGGGCAATGCTTAGGAGCAGAGGGAAAACGAGGGCGGGAATTAGTAAGGGCGAGAACTGGGCGAGGAGCTGCAAGCCTCTTGACTGCGGCTGAATATCGCTGACGTCTTCCTTCTCATTCCACGTGCCCGCGACCAGGATGAGAAAGCAGTAACCGACCGTCCAGCTGAGATCGCCCCATTGCCCTTGCTTATAGTTTCCCGACGCCTGGTAATAAAGCGTGCCGTTCACGATGAACGCATACACGGTCAAGAGCGCGCCCATGCGGCCGAAATAGGCCCGCTCCAGGCGATTGGCGCTTACCGTCGCACGCACAATAAAGGAAATGGCAATCAGTCCAAAAAAGAGAATGCCGGAGTGCAAGGCACGCACCTGCATGCTTTGACCGGAGGCTTGCCAGCGGGAGGGCACATAAATCTCCGCCAGTTCCACAGCCAATACCAACGTGCACACCTGGGCAAAATCGCAGACCCGCAGCCATTCGTGCCCGCGGCCTGGATCGCGGGGACTCAGGAACAGGGTCAACAAAATGGGCACCACCCAGAAGAAGACCAGCACGTCGCTGGGCCAAAGCGTGCCCAGGGGGGCGTGCACGTAGTCGTAGTAATCGGTGTAAAGGCCCTGGCCAATACTGGTTAACAACGCGGAAAAAGCGACCAGCCTCCAAACCCGTCTGCCGAACGGCCCGGCACGACGGGATGCCTGCCAACAAATGACCGAAGCAACAAGCGGGGCAAGCGTGTCGATCCAGTCACCCCACACGGAGGCAAAGTCGCTTCCGTATCGGAAGACCAATACTGACACGTGTGCCAGACTCAGGATTGCCGCCGCCGCAACAGCGGACGTGCGCAACTTGGACATCGCCCGAACACTTCTCCAGCGTGACGCCGAGGCGCTGGCGGGCACGCGCGGGGCCTAAAGTGACTCCCGAGTATACACGCACACGCTACCAGCGGAATCAAGTACTTGGCGGGTGCACTCTTCTCGAAGAGGGGAAGCAAGGGGGGCGCTCCATGCTTCCGCGGGATTTTACAGTTGCACGCTTTCTGCCAACTATTTGCGTCGGTACTCTTGCCAACGGCATCTGATTTCCCTAGCATCCACATTGAAAGCCGACCTGCCAAGTTGGTGATGGCGGGTAACCGATATTTGAACCAATGCAGAATGAACGGGAGCTCGGCTCGAACTAGGATCCGGTGAGCGATGCTGCGCCATGCGCAGATGCCTAAAGGGTCTCGGCGGGCGCCCAACGTCTACCGACGGGTTCATTCTCGGCCCCGTCACACGGCTCAGTGGGTCGGCTTG
>Ga0126373_10000189_pt1 | contig 41254 bp, 55 predicted proteins | sample PanSoiMetPlot_11_FD_92545 | JGI IMG/M metagenome (GOLD analysis project Ga0126373, IMG submission 92545) | Tropical forest soil microbial communities from Panama - MetaG Plot_11 | ecosystem: Environmental > Terrestrial > Soil > Tropical forest > Bulk soil | place: Panama | collected 2016-02-17 | reverse complement strand
CAGGGGATCAGAACTGGCAACCGTTCGTCTATCCACAGGCGAACATGCTCATCATTAATGTCCCCAATCCTAACTATCCACCGGCGACATCCTACCAGCTAGTGATGAACACCATCACTGGTGCGTGGACTCGGTTTATGGGGATGTCGGCTAAGAATTGGTGTAACTACGGGAAGGACATCTACTACGGCGGCAGTGATGGGATTGTATATCAAGGGCTCACGGGTTTCCGTGACGCTGTAAATCCTTTCTCCTCACCGGCTTTTGCAGGGAATGACGTCCTGTGCCGGGTGATCTGCGCTTTTACGTACTTCAGCAATCCTGGTGCAGAAAAGAACTTCACTATGATCCGGCCTAACTTGACTGGAGTCAACAAGCCGACGTATCGTGTGATTTCCAATATGCAGTTTGATACGAACTATGCGCCTGATCCTACAGACGCAGCAGAGATTGACGAACCAGAATGGGATGTAGCGGAGTGGGATGTTAATTTGTGGACAGGTCCTAACCAGACATTCAATGATTGGAGGGATACGCAGGGAATCGGCTATGCTGCCGCGATGGCTATGACATTGAAGGCTAAGGATCAGGTGTCCTGGGCTAGTACGGACTGGGTATTCCAAATCCAGAAGGGGACGGCGCTATGATTCAGTTCGGCATGTCGCATGATCTTGGGAAGATCATTGCCCAGAAAATCTGGATACCGTATGATCCAGAGCATGACAATTGTCTGGGCGTTTTCAAGGAAGGTAAGGCGCTAGGCGGCGTCCTGGTCACAGAATACAACTATGCGAATGTCACAGTGCATTGGGGATCGTTTGAATCTGATGGCCACTGGATGACACAGAAAGTGTTGTGGGCTATCGCAGATTACTGCTTTAATCAGCTTGGCGTTGAACGGATTACTTGCTATGAGAATTCGTCTAACGATGAACTGATCGCACTTGTGGAGAAGATTGGGTTTAAGATTGAATGCACGCAGTATGGCTATTATCCTGACGGCGATAGAATCTGCTATGTGATGCGCAGTGACTCTTGTCCGTGGCTCCAATACGGTGAAAGATATGGGCGGCGGCAGTAGCCCTCCTCCGGCACCAGACTATACTGCGGCCGCGAAAGAAGAAGGTGCGCAGAATCTAGCGCTTGTTCAAGCGCAGACAATGGCGAACCGACCGAACCAGACTAATCAGTATGGTTCGAGTACATGGACGCAAGACCCTACCACAGGTCAATGGTCTAACCAAGTTAGCCTGAATCCTACGCTGCAGAATATCTTCAATCAGCAGACTGGGATGATGGGGCAAGCCACGAGCATGGCTGGCGGTCTGCTTAGTGATTATCAGAACAACTGGCAGCAAGGTCAGAATACCATGCAAGGTATTCTGAATCAGGCGCAACAGATCAATCCTGCCTCCGCTACTGCGGCGTTCATGAGCCAGATGCAGCCGTATCTGGACAAGCAGAATAGTGCTATGAACGCAAGCCTCGCAGCGCAGGGGATGGCCCCCGGTGGTGAGGCATGGGGTCAGGGCCAGACATTCCAGAGTATGAACCAGAACAATGCTGAGGCGCAAGCCATCATCAATTCTGGCACACTCGCGCAACAGCAGATGTCGCAGCTTCAGGGGCAGTACGCTATGGCTCAGGCTTTGCAGACTAACCCGTTGCAGCAGTACGAATCCTTGATGTCTGGCAACACGATTAGTGGGACGCCGCAATTCCAGAGCTTCACTAACGCTGGAGTCAGCAGTGCGCCTGACCTCGTAGGTGCTGAACAGGCAACGTATCAGGCACAGATGGATCAGTACAACGCGAATAAGTCTAGCAGTCAGGGCATTGGTGGTATGCTCGGCACCATCGTAGGTGGCGTGGCAGGTTCTATTGTTCCTGGAGTCGGTACTGTCGCCGGTATGGGCCTCGGTGGGGCGGCTGGCGGTCTTATGGGGAGTATGTTCTAATGCCATTCAATCTTGGAACAGTGAACCCCGCCGTGCAGAATGTGTACGCTCCTGGGGTCATGCAGACCACGCCAACTTCAAGTCAGGCTATTGCTAATCAAGCCTACATGGCTCGGCTTCTGCGTGGGAATCAACCATCATCCACTTCTCCCGCGTCTGGGATGAATAGTCAACAGATGGCCGCAGCATTGGCGGCAGTCGGCGGTGGATTGAAGAATTGGTGGGGCAATCAAGGAAGTGCGTCTAGCCTGATGGGTCTTGGAAGTGGCTCTGTTCTTCCGAACGGAAATTATTACAATCCACAGTCACCGACAGTGTTCTCCTTGGGTGATACTGGGAACGCTGGCGGCGTTGGTCCTAACACCTTTGGATTCTCGAGCTAGCCATGTCAGACATTATGTCCGCGCTGACCACGGCGAACGTTGGCAGCAATCCGCCCCCAGACCCGAATCAAACTGACCTGTTTAATCAACAACAGTCTATAGGCCGTCTGCAGGCCATGGCTCAGCAGTTGCGTCAAGCTGCTCAGCCTCAGGCAGCAGGAACGATGGTTGGTGGGCGCTACATCCCGAATTATCAAGGGATGGCGCAGCAGATGATGGGGAACCTCTATGAGCCTTCCGCAGAAACTCAGCTCACCAACGCACAAGCTGGGTTCCAGAGGGCTCAGGTGGGTGCTGCTCAGCAAGCACTATCGACGATTCCTACTCGGGCGGCACCCACTCAGGTTGACCCCCGCACTGGCAGCGTCATCCAGCCCACAGACGAGAACGGTAATGCTATTGTTCAGTCTTTCCCTGAGTATCAGAAAGCCCTCAGTCAAAAGGCTCAGGAGTTGCTCCAGAACCCGATGACTGCTGACGTCGGTAAGCAGATGCTGACTAAGTTGGCGACTGGCGGCTACAACGAGGATGAGCAGAAGCGGCTTGATTCTATCCGGCAGCAGCAGTTTGAATATCTTGGAAAGACGGTTCCTGCTACGACGTCTGCAGCGGCAGAGATCGGTAAGGCGAACATTGAACAGCAGACTGCGCTGATTGGTCAGGCGCGGGAAATGGCTAAGTTCATGTTCCAGTATGGGCCACAAAATCCTGAGAATCAGGCGAAGTGGACTAGCAATATTGTTGACAATCTGAAGACCCAAGGCTTTGATGAATATACGAAGCAGATGGATGCTGCTCAGGAATATGGCAACATCTATCAGGATGCGGTAAAGAACGGCTTCAACGCGACTAACAGCGCCAAGCTGATTGACGCATATATGAAGGCCATCAACCCCGGCATGGGGGTGAAGGAGCAGCAGGTCAAGCGTATCCAGAACTTCGGCACGTGGATGGACCAGATCCAGAACAATGGCGCATATATCCTGGGTGTTCAGGGGAAGGGTGTCCTTCCGCCAAATGTCGCCGCGCAGATGAATCAAGTCATCCAGCTGGCAAACAACGACGCTAAGGACCACGCGTACCAGATGGGTAATCAGGCTGCGCTCCGCGCGCAGAGCATGGGTATTGATCCGAACAGTATTATCCCTGACACCAATCACCGTGATCCTAGCGCGGCAAAATTCTACGAGTATCAAGCCCCTACGGCTAACCCGTTTGGGTCTGCTACGACGCAGGGATCTGTCCCCGGCACGCCTCCCGGCACGCCGACTAATCCCACGCCGATAGATTCTAAGGGTAACTTCCCTGTCCCACAGGTGACTAACCAAGGTGTAATCCTTACACAGGGCGGGCAGCCGATGCCCAAGTCTTACAATGATCCTATGTGGTCACAGCTGGAACAACAGTATGGAGGCAAGAATGCAGCAGACCTTGCTAAACTCCGCACGGTTGGGGAACGCAGCAATAGTGATCAGCTGGGAAAGACTGCACAAGGAGTGGAAACGGGCGCAGCCAGTCCATATCAATTCACTCCTGGTACTAGAGCAGATATCATCAAGGCCACTGGCATTGATCCTCTGTCTGGTCCGGTACAGGCGGTCCAGGGAGCATCATGGTTGTGGGATCAAAAGATGAGAGCTGCAAACGGTGATAAGGTAAAGGCTGCGAACTTCTACGGAGGTGACAGCAGCGGCGGCTATGGTCAGCGCGTCTTTGGTTCTAACGCCCAGACTCCTGGCTTGCCCCTGACCAAGCAGCAGAAGCAGCAGGCGAGTGACAGGTCATCTTCCCTCCCGTCTAGCGCTGCGGCTCCGCAGGGAGCTATTGACTTCGACACCTACATGAAACAGCATGGGTGATTGATATGCCTATCGTCACAATGCCGAATGGCGACCGCGTTAACATGCCAGACAATCCCACGGCGGATCAACTGGCTGGGCTTAAGCGCGTAGCAAATCAGCAAGTGATGACAATGGTTCAGCAACGCGCGGCTAATCCCACGCCGGGTGACATCCTGACAGGGCAGTCTGGGTCACCCCTTGGCTTGACCAAGGCGCAACAGGACAAACTCGCTAACGCATCCACCGGGGAAAAGCTTGCGCTCAACTTCGGCGCTGGAGCCAATAGTATCTTGCAAGGTGCGCGTCAAGTCCTCGGTGGAGGAGAGACACCTGATGAAGCTATCCAACGCACTAATCAGCAGAACGCACTAGCAGCTTCCGTTCCTGGCGGGCGTGCAGCACAGATCGCAGGCAAGATGGCGATGACCGCTCCGGTTAATGCGCTTCCTATTGGGAGTGGTCTCTTGGGTGCAGGCGTAGGCTTGGCAACTCAGGGAGCCGCCATGGGCGCTCTAGAACCGGCTGCAACCCCCGGCCAGAGGTTGGCTAATATGGGGGTAGGCGCTGCGGCGGCACCCGCGCTGGGAGGCGCTCTGAACGTTGCAGGCCGTCTAGCCACACCGGTCGTAAACTTCCTCAACCCGAAGGCTGCGGCAACTAAGATTCTGCAGGGCGCGGTGGGAGACGATGCTCCAGCTGTAGTCAATGCTTTGCGTAACGCACCTCCTACGACTGGTGATTTGTCAGTGGCTGCAATCACAGGTCACCCAGGATTGCAGGCGGTAGAGGCTCAAAGTCGTGCGCATCCTTCCACACAGGCAGGGTGGAATGTATTTGATTCAGCTGGGAATTCTGCACGGAGTGATGTCTTGCAGAATCTCGGAGGTGACACGGCTGCGGCAATTAAGAAGGCGGTGGAAGAACGAGCAGCTACAATTCAACCTCAGCTGGATGCAGCGCTCGACGCGGCCAACGCGCCACGTAGTGTCTACAACCTGACAGCCCCAGATTACAGTAACCAGATTGGCAATGCACTCGCTAAGGTACGCCCGACGAGTGACATTGGCAAGGCTATTGTCGGTGATTTGAGGAGCGATGCGGCAGGGTCTAGTCCCGTCAGTGCAAATGATCTTCATGTGGCCTATACTGAATTGAACAAGCCAGCGGCCAGCGCAGTAGATGATGCTGGGATTGGCGCGGCTAAGGACGCCATCAGAGGCGTACTAGATAACGCAAGCGGAGGGAAGTATGGCACATACCTCAAAGCATTCGAAGATGCGTCAGGGCCAGTCAACGCAGCAGAACAGCTCAACGCAGTCAAAGGGAGCCACTGGCTCGACACAGCGGACGGACAATTCCCGGCAGGATCAGCGCGCGGTCCCAACCCGACGGTCAACCCGGGGACGCTAGTGGATGCACTGCGTGGACAGGCGGCAGGCAAGTGGGGTCTGCAATTGAACGCTGGTGATAGAGACATTATCAATAGTCTTATACAAGAGCAGTACGCGGCTGATGCTGCGAAGGCTGGTGGCGCGGCGGCGGCAGATCCTACCGGCACGGTGGGAGGGACCTTGGGTGAAGCGGCTGCACAGATTGGAGCTCACGCGCTCGGCGGCTTCCCCGGCGCAGCGCTGGTCAAGCCTGTCTTGGCTCTGGGTGGCTCGCGCACGCAGCAGGCTCTGGCGTCTATGCTGCGTGATCCTGGGGAGACTATTTCTGCTCTTCAGGGTACGGCCATGGGCAATGTCCTCCCGGATGTAGCGAGGTTTATGGGGACTACAGGCGCTATTCAGTTCCCCGGCGCAGCGGCACAGGCTCAGCAACAGTACGGCCCTGACCCTGTCCTCCAAGCTATTCAATAGGTGAACAATCATGCCACGTGATGCGACCGGTAAGTACACCCTCCCGGCCGGGAACCCGGTCGTAACCCAGACGCTGATCACGTCCAATTGGGCGAATACTACGCTGTCTGACATCGCGGCAGCGTTGACAGATACTGTGTCCCTCCAGTATGGCGGCACGGTGACTGGCAATGTCACGTTCAATGGAACAACAACTCTATCTGGGACTACGAACGCTGTCAAGAAGACTGGCGATACGATGTCTGGTGCCTTGACTATTGCTCCCTCGTCAGCAGTAGATGCATCTTTGACTCTTAATTCAACGTCTCCTGCTATTGCACGGCTGTTTATGCAGAATGGTGGCGTGGGGCCAAACATGCTCTACAATGGGCAATGGGGATGGACTAACAAAGCGAATAATCAGATCTGCATGACGTTGACAGACACAGGAACACTGACTGTACTTGGGAATTTTGGTTGTTCTGCTATCAGCTGTATTGGCTTGACTTCTACTGCAGATATTGTTGCAGCAAATCCAAATAGTTCAGTAGCGGGGCAGATAAGAGTCCAAAATCCTTCTGGCACATCTTTTTATATGCGTGGTAGAGCTGCTGGTTCTGGAGCTGGTATTGAATTTGTGAACAATGCTTATAATAATGTCGTGGCTTATATTCTAGATAATGGGAATATTGGATCTATCAATAATCTTTCTGCTGGAAGTGCTAACTATCAAACGGACGGTAATATCACTGGTGCATCTATCTGGGGTGGAGCACTCAGCACCTATCTAACGAATAATTTTAATGGGAAAGCTGCTAACCAAGCTCAGGTCCAGTGGGGGTCCAGCATTAACGAATGGGGAACGATCACACAAGGTGCGTCCGGTTCTGGTACTGTGGATATCGGAGCCCCATGGGTAATGGAAGGTCTGCGTGCGAATGCATGGGCTAACTATCTACGTGGTGTCTGGTTGAGGAATGCATGATGAATAAAGATGATGAAGCCGCAGCACTGCCGAAGGATCAATGGTGGGCTCACGATGAAATGTATGAAGCGTTGATCCTGCTATACCCTGATGCCGTAGCAGGGCAGGACTATCACATTGCTCATCGTGTTGCGCGGGGTTCAGCAGATCAGCTGTCTAGTGCCTTCATTACTTATTGGAATGAAGACAAGCTTGGACCGGAGCCGTCGCTAACAGATCTCATGCAGAAAGTTGAGCCACACAGAGATGTTGCCAAGCGTAACTTCCGCGCTCGTATGGCGCGTGCTCAGAGGGATGTGGCGCTCGTGCAATCAGACGTTCAGATGATCCGTGCAATGGAGACAGATGACGCTGGTAAGAAGTCTGCTTTTAAAGCGTATCGCCAAGCGTTGCGGGATGTCCCAACGCAGCCAGGATTTCCTGATGAAATCAATTGGCCTGATACTCCTGCTTGAGCTCGCAGGCTGTACCTACATCGAGCTACATGGGAATAACAATTCCCTATATCGCGTGGGAGCAGAGATAGGGGAGATACAGATTTCGCACTCCCCTCTAACCACATCAAAGACGGACGATTCTGTCAAAGGGCTTCACCCCCAAATCCCTGACAGCAACGAAGTACACCACTGACGGCTCCCTCAGCGCCTCCACTATGGTGTATCCCCTCCCACGTAGGAAGTCGTTGTAGGCGCGCAGGTAGTCTTCTGCGTCCTCTACGTGCCGTCCGAATTCCGGTTTATAATGATCCTTGTGCAGCCAGATCTTACTGCACGCACTGTCCGTAACCCAGACGAGTGGAACGCGAGCTGCGGCGGCAGCGTCCCAAAACTGAACCATACCCGGTGTCTTAATGGTTCCAGCGGTAGGGTCCATAATAACTGCATCGAAGCCATCCAAGACCTCCCGGTTGAGTGCCTTGTAACTATCATCGACGAGCTGAACATTATAGCCCTGCTCCTTGAGGTAGTCGTAGCAGACCTTATCCCTTTCCCACATGCGGTGGGTCAGTTGCCGGCCTGTACCCTTGTCCAAGACTTGGGCCGTCACCCCCAGTCCTGCGAACGGATGGAGGACACGGTTCCACTCCTCCCATATATACTTTGGCAAGTAGGTCAGGGCCTCCACATGCTGCCGGATTAGCTTGTCCGTCTCCTCCTGTAGAAAGACCTGATAGCCGTCTTTCACGTTCCCATTGGTCGGGAGCCCAATCGGTACTTCCACCGTAATTCCGTTCTTGCTGATTTGCATTAGTCACCTCGCCATGTACATTATCAAAGCGCACACGATTAGGCCACTCACTGTCCCCAGGAGGACATAGATTTCCATCCTCCTCCGCTCGCATGCTCTCTGCCATGCAAAACTCCGGGTCTGAACGGGCCACTTCGATATACTTCTCCAGGAAGTGTTGTGCTTTCTCAAGATCACGGATGCCTCCTTTTCTCTTCCAACGCGTAACGTATTTTGTGATTTGGGCTTGGAAGTAATCTAGATTATTGGCAACGACATAGTCCCAATGTTGCAGGTTGGACTGATAGTGATTACCCCCTACTTGTCTCTGATTCGCAGACATCACCTTCTCCTAGAATCCTGTCACTCATATCGTCAATGCGATCCCTTACGTAGTCAGGAAGCTTAAGCATGGAACGATCATCTAGGAGACTTGCTAACCAGACACTACCCCTAGTGTAACACGGCAGAACATCTTGATTGCCACGTTTAAGTTCCGTTTGACAAAATGCACAAAGCTCCGCTACGTCCAACCATTTTAGCATCCACTGGTCTTCCGCGCTCAGCACCGGCAGTGCTATTCCATGGGACATATACCACTCTTCCTCCATCTGGTCAAAGCCGCGCTTGATGGAGGAGTGATACATCTTGGCGTGCGCGGGCATGTCGCCTGTCCACATTTCTGGGTAGTCATGGGTCATGATTGCAAAGACTAGCTCACGGCTGAACTCGTAGCCAGTGCAGAATAGTAGACCCATCATGTTGGCACAGTGCTCTCCTGTGTTCTGCGCGCGCGTAGTGTAGATGGTGTGATAACGCTTGACCGTGTTGCATTCGTAAATCATGAACGGGTCAACTGGAAAACCCGGCAGTGGAATCTCAACATCCTTCATTTTCTTTCCTCCGTTTGTCCATCGCGCGCCACGCGCGCTGCGTGCGCATGACCTCATTGTCTACTGACATCCTTAACAATTCAACCAACGTGGGGAGCCGCAGCTTTCCCTTCTCCATTATGCCCCAACCTCCACACTTGATGCATATGTGGCAGTCGCCATCGACGGGCAACGCGTGAGGGTGAGCGAAGCAGCTCACCCCTGTATGTGTCTCCCCACAATGGGGACAGACAGTGGTGAGCCTCTGCATTACATCCTCCTCTTTAACCAGTCAGTGCAACCCTTGCGCCAGTCCTCCGCCTGAATGTACTGGCAGATGGACAGCGCCCCATCCATCTCCCCTGCTATGAAACAATCCCACGCGTTCTTCATCGGGCACGCCAGTTCCTGCCACATAGGGTCATGAAGGCTGGACCACTTTCCTTCGATGAACGCCTTGCACTCTTCCAGAAAATCCATCGGCTGTGGGTAGTACTCGCACAGACGTCTAGGTGGGGTGTCCATCCATTCGTACGGCTGGAACCCGTCCAGGTGTTTGATGAGCTCGTCAGGGTGATACCTTTCAGCGTAAATGTGGTAGTCATTAGAAAACTGATACATCCGACCTAGATGCAGACCGGTTTGGATGGCGACGAATTCATGGAGCATAGACATGTGAACTGCGTTGGCCCCCGTCGCGCCCCAGATCAGGTCATTGCTGCGGGCCATGACTGTCATGTCTAGACGCCCGTCACGAACCGCAAAATAGATATGGGTGTTGCAGGGGACATCTTTCCCAGAGTACTCGATGAGCGCGTCAATGTCAGGATCGTACATTGCGAGTACCACCCGGCGCGACTTCGGATTTTTCCGAAGATGACTAATATTATCAATGAGCTGGCAATGGTTGAAATGGAAGGACCATCTGTTGCCGTATGCCCCATGGAGCGTTCTTCCGTCATCAGAATAGCCCTGGATTTGATCGTTAAACTGGCTGAGCCACTGTATTTCATCTTCCCCCGCAAGCATCCAAACGCCCTCCATGTAATGGAAAAACGGGTTAGCGTCGCGGTGAGCGTTGAATAATACCCGCTCGTTAGGCTTGTCATATTCCATGCAGACGGGCGTAGGATACCTGAAAACTGGCCCTCCACGGGAATCTTCCGTATGGAGGTCAGGTAAGGTGTGGAACGCCCATAGTGCAGTCTCGTACGCATCGTTGACGTTCCTTGCAGTGAGGCTGAGTATGCTCATGGAAATACTCCTGGTCCAGTGGGGACGTAAAGTTGTTTCGGTTGTCCCTGCCCAAACTTCACACGACAATACTTGTCAAACTCACAGAGACAATTCTGCAGGTCCTGGAAGTGGATAGCTAACCCCAGACCTACTGCCCCGACTATCTGCATCCTATCTTGGAATTCACCACCATTCATCTGTCGCTCTATCGGCAGGTTCCATAACCGGTTCAATCCACGAATGCTTCCCGGCCCAGGAGTGGACCACGTCCACCAGTCGGGGGCTTGCTTTAACCATGGTGTATACTTCACGTCCGCTACTATCTGGCCAGACAAAAATGAACTGATCCCTTTTACCTGGACGGAGTTTGCGAACTCCTCTAATGAGTTGAACTTCATACGGGGATAGACTTCCCACAACCGGTTCAGGATTAGCAATACGAAGTCTACCTTTTCCATCCCCTTTGATTCTGTGCCAGTAACCATGTAGGCGCTGGAGAAGCATTTGTCACCTCTGTTCTGACGGTCTTTGATGATGTTACGCATGCGCCCAGATTGCTCCGGCGTCCAAAAGTAACTGTACCCTATTTCTTCCAGGGTGGGAGGGTAGTTAATCAGCCGCGCCACGGCCATGTTGAACGGCAACATGGGGTTGATGCGGTTTGGATTCCGCCAGTTGGCGGCTATCCATTTAGTCACCTTGTCGTGTTCCCGCATAACGTTGCAGAACCGATACTTCTGCGGGATAGGATCAGTTGTCCACGGAGCGGGCAACTTCTCTTCATCCTTTGCAATGTGGATACGCCAACGCTCAGCTACAAAATACTTGAACAGGTCGAAGAGTTCAAGGTTCGGTGAAGAGATATCTGACATCTTCATAGCTCGATACAAAACGGACTTCACGGTTGAGTGGACCTTGCAGTCGCTTGATAAGCTTCTGCATGGCAGCGTCCTTATCTATGACATTCACAGGGTCAAGCGGCCGGAGATCCCCACGTTCCCTACGCCGCTGTTCTGTCCTTTGGATACAGACTTCAATGGGCGTGGTTAGAAAAGCGAAAATGTGGTTTGGCCCCCATTGTTCGCTCACCTTTCCCATCCGCCCATAGAAGCCTGAGGCTATCATTGATTCGTATAGTACGTGCCCATCCAGATTACCATACCGGGACACCAAGTCCACACAGGTGTCGGCATCGCATGTGTCCAGTCCTCCACATACTGATTCATACGACCCCAACACGTACAGACTCTTATTCCACCCCATGTCGAGGCGGTACGCCTCAATACGTTTACGATTGTAATTGCTTTGGATTGGTTCGACATTTTTAGCTTCTTTGAAAAATTGTCTAGCTATCGTTGTTTTGCCAGCTCCACATGTGCCGTGGAGCTTTACCCTTACTGGCCCTGTTATTATAGCATTCATGCTGCCTCCTTACTAGGAACAAGTGCTCTCTTTATTTCATCATCACTGGCACCCTTGCTGGATAGGACATCCATTACTCTTTCATCCAAAGTGTTTCTAGCAATGATCCAGTGGAGAGTGACGTGTTCAGCAGAATTACCTTGTCTATACACGCGCTTAAGGAACTGCTTAAACCATTCGTAATTCCAGTTAATCCCGTACATACAGATATGATTACAGTGACCTTGAAGATTGAGACCATGGCCCATACTAGCAGGGTGACCAATGAGGTGAGGAATAAGGCCTCTATTAAACGCGTCATTCACTGCCTCCAGTTCCTTGGTTGCAGTCATATTGATAGTTCTGGGAATCGCCTTTTCAATGGCTTCCGCATCAAACTGAAACTCATAGGCGGTAAGCATCGGTTGACCTTGCAACTGTTCAACCAGATCCCCCAATGCTCTGAGCTTTTCAAAGTGAAGCGCACTAAAGCCACGACGGTTGTTTTCTTCCTGAATGTAAAGGCCACCATTAGCGATTTGACGACATTTCCCTCCGACAACTGCGGCGTTCGGAGCAAAGACAGGCTCACCTGACTCCAGAAGTGTAAAGAATCTCCGCTGCATATCAATATAGTGCTTCCTTGCAGTGGGGGGAAGGTCAATATAAATTTTGTCATGTATCAGCTCCGGCAGTTCGATGAAGTCCTTCTCGTTGAAGGAGATAAGGCTTTCTTTCAACTTCTCCTGGATTTCCTTTGCCGCCCCCGGCATCAGCTCTAGTCCATAGGTGTTGAATGGATCCTGTCGGAAATATTGCGCCCGATAGTGAGTGATAAAACGTCCCAGCGTCTTCCCCAAATCCACAATGTACATCTGTCCAAACAAATCCTCATACCCGTTAGGGGAAGGCGTACCTGTAAGAATATAGCGCCTCTTAAATTGAGGTAGGAAAGGTTTAAGAGCTTTGAATCGTTGGGTTTGGGTGTCTTTGAACTTCGTGCTCTCGTCCACAACGAGACAGTCAAACCCTTGTCCGGCCCAGAGTTTAGGCGATAGTAGATTCTTAAGGGACTCCGGGTTGATAAGATATATGGCATGGTTTTCCTTCAACAACCGGATGCGTTCCTTCTCATCCAGCTCACAAAGATTACAGATATCCATGTGGTTGAAATCATCCCACTTATCCCTCTCCAACGGCCAGACTAGACGACATACACGGAGAGGAGCAATGACTAATACCTTAGTGACTTTCCTCACAGACAACAGCACATCCAACACGGCGAGCGCGATGGAAGTCTTACCCATGCCGGGGTCCAGGATAATCCCAGACCCCGCATGCTCAAGCATCCATTGCACCCCCACTATTTGAAACGAGTGCGGGTTCCACTTCATGTAATGTTCCCACCTTGTACTGGCCGATGCAGCTGAACGGCATCAGTCTTTGGAGGTCAGGCCAGCCATCCAGCGCTTTCCTCTTGTCCTCGATGTCATCACCTATCTGGTGTTTCCGTGTAATGAAAGCTCCCTTCAACATACAGAGTACCGTCTCCGCTTCTTGGATCCCACAGTAACCGGGCCCGCCGAATGGTAAGTGGAAGTTGGATATATGGTCCGTTACTATTTCCAGACATCGAATCAATGGATCCTGTGGGAAAAGGCCAAGCGCTGCTTGGCGAGGATCCGTGGGCAAGCCGACGTTGGCTTCCTCCAAGCTCAGTGCTATCTGGTTGTCGAACACCCTCGTCTGAAAATCCAGTGTTTTCCATATGAAATAATCTCCAAAACCACAGCGCTCAAAACGTCCTCCTGAGAACATCTTGCGCAGCGCGGTATAGTTGGGCGCTACCATGGCGCGGAAAGCGTGCAGAGGACTTTCTGAGGCTGCGGCTAGGCGTCCCAACGCGTTGCGGCCCTGCGCACCTCTATAGTGTCTGCGCTCCGTGCCACGCCACATGGTATCAAACTCATACTTGTAACGATCCCATGACCATTCTTCCGTCGCCGCTTTGGCAGACCCTCCCATGTGATACGACAGTAGGAAGTGCATGCAGAAGCGTGCGGCCCAGTCATCACCGTAGATACACCGTGCGCCGCGCGCCACCTGATACACTGGATCTAAATCATTTGTTGCTATCGTTACTTCAGCGAATCGTTGCCAAGAATTGACTGTTTCCATCTCTTTAATGCCTCCATACCTTGGTACACGTTATCACATACTAGCACAGGGAATTTATTCGCCAGCAACCATTTAATCCTGAAGACTTGTAGCTCCCTAGGCATTTCGTCAGGACGTTTGAATTCCATAAAGAAAACGTGACCCTCAAACATAAAGATGACGTCTGGCCAGCCACGATTCCCTGTTAGGTTCAGCTTAATCGATGTGATGCCTAGCTCATCCTGCGCCAGAGCTCTGACATCATTTTCGATCTTGATCTCCATCACCATTATCTGGCACCAGATAAATGAAGTTAGGTGGAGTAGGAATATCTTTCAGATTCCTAGCCAATCCCGGAATGTCCCTTGCAAGGACCATCGTTGGACCGTCTGGGCCGCACGCCCATCCACAGTGGTTACAGCCCCACCATAGATTGTCATCCCAGAGGTCATTACTTCCGCATCTCGGGCAGCTCACCATAAGTCTCCCAATTCGCAAGGACCTCCCTTGCTAGCCCGGAAGGGACACCATCTACATACTGACTTAGATGGAGTAGCGGTAAAGGTCTGATCGGCAAACATCCGTAGTGCCAGTTCGTTCCATCCCGCAGCATAATAGTCGAACATGGCAGGCATGTAAGACGCTTGATGTCCACTTGCACCTCCTTCGTCAATGTACCACGCACTAACATCAACCCTCTTAATGTCAGGAAATCTCTTCATCCCCATCAACGCGTAGATTTGTAACTGGTCAGCGTGTTCCGGGTATCGACGGCCTGACTTAAGATCACGTATATCAAGGATATCTCCGTCAAGATAATGCAGATCCACAACAGCTTTAATCCAAGCTTCCTCTTCCATAAACACCGGGAACCAACCTTTATCGGCGAGCCAGACTTCTTCACTCTTCCATCCCGTCTGCTTCATACGCTCAAGCTCTGGGCCTAGCGGAATCATATCCTTTTCTAGCATCACTACGTTGTCCGTAGTTTTGATATAGTCCTCCGCATTCTTGTGCAGGCGCGAGCCCCGGCTGGCCGCAGCTCCGGGCTCCGCGCCTAGTCCGTCAATGTAATCCAGCTTGTACTGTAGAGGGCACTCTTTGTAAGTGCTGAGGGAGCTGTAACTCCATCTGATAGGGCGTAAGATTGTGCCAGTCGTATCCATATTCCACGCTCACTCTGAAAGGAACATCGAAACCTGCAATGTCTTCCATCGCTACGCGAATACGAGCTACTTCTTCATGGATACTATCTACTGGAACACTGAACACGTTTTCATCGTGCACAGTCATTAGAAACGTGCCTGCATGTGGGGCATCGTGATATCGGATAACGCTTTCTTTTGTCTGGTCCGCTGCGGAACCTTGGATGAGGAAATTGACGAGCTTGTAGTTGAATTCGCACCACTTGTTATTGATTATCTTCGGAGATTCAACTGGGATAATGCGTCCACCATGGGTTCTGACATAATTGCGAGCACTGACATCATCGATAAACTCTTTAAGGCCGTACATGGACTGGAAGTAGGCATCCCGTATATTGAACGCTGTATCATAGCTAACTCCGAGTCCGTTAGATAGCGAGCGTACTCCTTCACCATACACCAATCCAAACCCGACTGCTTTTGTCTGCTTGCGGATGAGGACAATGCCAGATTCTGTTGTGACCAGCTCCGCCGCGACCTGATGAAGGTCTGCCTCCGGGTCATCAATGTAGATTTGTCGTAGCCTTCCCTCCGCGAAGTGAGCCAAGAGCCGCATCTCTTGCGATTTGTAGTCTGCGCTAACAATTATCTCTCCTTCTTCGGGTAAGATATACTGTCGCATAGCAGGTAGAATCGGATACCCGTCTGGGACAAGTATTTCAAGGATGTCGGGGATATTCTGCAAGTTAGGGTCACTACAGCTGAGCCGTCCTGTTCTGGTTCCATAGTCATCCCCTCTAACCGAATTCCAGGAGGGATGAAGCCTCCCATCACGACTCGATAGGCGGAGCCATCCGCGCATAAAAGTTCCAAGGAGTGTTTTGAGAGCCGAGCGGTACGCGAGTAACCCAACGAGTCTTTCATCCCTGCACCCTATGAGGAGATTTTCACGGGCCGTGCTGAGTTTGCCAGTGGGAGTGCGAGGCCATTCTTCTTCCACACCGAGGCCTGCGGATAGGATGGCGGCACATAGCTCGGGGCCAGAATCCAAGTTAACGCTGACACCACACCCAAGATGGCTGCGAATATCACTATCCAAGCGATTATACGCGCTTTCATAGTATTCAGTGTCACGCTCAAGGCGAACGCGGTCAATCCTAACACCACGCCGCTCAGCATCGCCGAGGATAGGACTAAGGCGTATTTCGCGATCGTAGGCGCTACACATCCCACGATCGGTAATAGATGGGTATAATTTGTCATAGAGCTTACGTGTGCGGACCACATCCCCGATAGCGTAAGTACCTACGATTCCGGCTGGAACCTCGCATATCATGTGGCCCCAATTCTTAGTATTCCACGGTATTTTGCCGTTGTCTTTCAGCCATTTTCCCACTGCGTCTTGCTCATCAGGACGCATGCCAAGAATCCGCTCGCTGCTAGGTTTAAGAGATACAGATGCAGCGTGTGGGTCGTCCAAATAGATGAGGAATTGAGTGTCGTCCACATGGCTAGGATATTCGAAGCCAAAATGCTGACTAGCAACGCCTGTATCAAACTTCGCGTGATGGAATAGAGCATGATCCCATACCTCCGCTAATCGTCGGCGACCGTCCTCCCACGTACAGTTGTTTTCGGATGGATGGCCCCACGCTAAATATTCAGGGTTTTCCTTACCATCTTGCCAGATTGCTACACCTACGGGTTTTGGAGATAGTCCGCTCCCGAACTCTATTGCCTGAGTCTCGAAATCAACGGTGTCCATTATGGCTCCATTGGGTGAGTACACGCTACAGGCTACGAGAACAAAAGCAGTATAGCCCCTGATTGCAGGGGCTACAAGGACAACTTATTCGTCAATCTGCTCCATGAAGCGCTTTGCCAGACGGACGAGGTGACGGGCCAGTTGCCGCGCCCATTCTTCACTCCCCGATTTGGGACATTTCTTCCCCTGCGCGGCTAGGGCGGAGCGTGTGATGGTTTCTACGGCCGCGAGCATTAAATACTCACTAGGATTGTCAATGCGTTCCGTCGATTGGGCGTTGCAGTAACTTTCCACCGCGCCGTCGTCACGGATCTGGACTAGCAGCCAGTTCTTGCCTCCCAGCGCTTCCATCTTGTCCACCACGTCCACGAAGCCAGGAGTAGACTGATAACCACGCTCTTTTGCGCTTTCGTCAATCAGAGGTTCGGCTCGCATTCGAATTTCTCCTTCATGAAGTCAATGAGCTTTTCCAGGGTCTTAAGGAAGTTATCGTCCACGACTTTTTCATACCCTGTATCTGCGTTGCTGAACGCGGACATGGATTGTGTCAGCGCAAACGTGCCGAGGACTGTCCAATAGTGACTTTCATTTTTCTCCTTGATTTTTCGCAGATCAATGTTTTTGCCGAGGAACAAGTGGATAACGATAGTTTCTATCGCCGCTTGCATCATCTGCTCGTGGATCTTGCCGGAGGGCGCATTGCAGAATCCGTGGGCTGTCTCACTTCCGTCCACTGCAATGCACAAAATAGCTTCGTGACCTGGGAATGCCACGTCCAGCATCTCTTTGATAAACTCACCGTCAATTTTCATAGGGGCTCCTTAGCGGCCCGCCGTAGCAGGCCCATACAAACATACCAGCCCCTAGCCGCCAGGAGCTCTCAGAGCGTTCTGGACGGCCAGAGGGGCGTTTCTAGCACTACGCTTGCGGGCGTGCCGCCTTGATGATCTCACCGGCTACGGTCTTCGCGCCGCCATTGACATAGACATCTGCCATGACGCCACGGAAGGTTTCGTCCAGCGTGGGAGGTTGGACTTGCTGCGCCGCCGTACGACGCTCCAACAGGTCCAGCTGAGCGCGCATGGTCTTGGCGGCATAGAGCAGAGCGGACGCACCAATCATGCGGACCTCCGTCCCCGGCTCTTGCTCACCGATCTGGTACAGCTTCGCGCGCTTGACCACTTCCGACACCATCGCCGGAATTTGGCCAGCCAGTACAGCTCCGACCTCAGTAAGATCCTCATTCGCGGCAATTACCTCACCACCATAATGACGGATGAGCCTTTCCACAGCTTCCGCGTCAGGAGCCTGGAGCTCAATGACTGCATCCAGTCGGCCGGGGCGCAGCATGGCGGGATTGACCTTGTCCAACTCATTGGTCGTGAGCACCGTGATGATATTGCTACTCTTGGTGTCAATGCCGTCAATGATATTGAGGAGGTCATCCAGTTCTACTCCACGCTTGCCGTCGGTGACGCGGTCCACGTCTTCGCAGAATACCACGCAGGCAGGGGACTGATACTGTTTAGCAAACTCAATTGCCAGTTTAAGTTCATTAGCCCGAGGGCTATAGACATAGGTAATTCCACTGTCCACTGCCATGCGACTAGCGACGGAAGCTGCCATAGTCTTGCCCACTCCGTAGGTGCCTCCCAGGAGGACGCCCCGTTTGACAGCGACCCGGTTTCGGATGCAGTCATGGACTCGGGTAATGGGGATGAAAAGGTTGACATTAATTTGTTCCTCCAGCTCACGGCTGAAAATGACACTGTTGGGTTCCACGGACTTGGCGTTCAAGAACTTCACGTCCGGCATGGGAAGGTCTTTGCCGTTGTCCAGCAAGAAGCGGATTTTCACCGCCTTCCCCTTGTAGATGCTGTGGTCGCGGAGGTAAGTATTCACCTCGTCAAAGAGCTCACGCACGGCGCGTTCATCCTTGCGCTTGACCATGGCTTGCAGCTGAAACTTGAAGCGACCGTTGGGCTGCCGCGCCACGTCCGTGGCAATGAAGCCGCTGATATTGGGCAGGTTGAACCGGCCCCACGCCACGTTCGTCCAGACGTGGTAGTCCGTTTCGATGCGGACCATTTGCGGGGGAGTATCCTCCCAGAAACCGGGCGTGGCTTCCGCCGGAGCCCATCCAAACTTCGCCACCAGACAGCGGTCCAGGGCATACGCGCCGTCGTAGGGGAGTACATCGTACTCCATGGTGAAGTTGGTGGTTTCTTCCTCGAACTGCATGCGGCGTTCGAGCAGGTTAATCGCGGTTGGGATCTTCATCCCCTCGGGGAGGATAAGCTTCTCCCCATATTGCACGATTTGGGCTACGGCTATTTCAGGTACGAGTTCGTTCAGGGTATTGCCCATTGCATGCTCCTAGAATGGTTCAGGGTCTGTGTCTACGAACTGCTCTGCTGATGGGTGGACATCTGGTTTTTCTTGCTTGTCACCTCCTGTGTAAATGTAACTCTGAGAGCCATCACTCCATTCGAATCCAAGTGGAGATAGAAGCGCCCACCAGTCAATGTCTGGGGAATCTTCGAAGTCCTTTTCGTTTTCCCGCGCCTTTTGGGTGAGCTCATAGACACACTCCATTTCTACGACCAGGATATTCGGCGTGGATTGTAGCCAGAAATACCAACTCGGCTTGAGCAGGATAAAATAATCTATCCTCTTCCACGCCAACCAGCACTCCTTCATAGACATGCCGGACTTAGGGTTGACGTTGAAAATGTACGTATGATCGTTTATTTGATGAGCATCCGCGTTGAAGCAGCGCGGCTCTTTCCCTTCTGGACAGATTGCGACTCGGCAACCTGTAAAGATGCAAGTTGACATACTCCCTCCAACAGGGCGATGAAGTTATCGTAGAGGATACGTTCTTTTTGGAGCATCATGTTTAGAATGACTGGACTGGTTTTGCCCGCCTTGTATGTTTCTATTCTGGCGATTTGCAAAGACCAAAGACGTGCAGCATGAACTACAGCCTCTTTACTCATTACTAGAACCCCCACGGTTCAGGTTAGGATTGTTTTGGTGGAGGCCACAGGCCAATCAGCGTCACGGGGAGCCCCTGTTGCTACGACCCGCGCCTTGCCGACCGTGGGGACGACCCGTGACCCCCGCCAAAACACCCTAACTGCCAGTATGCGCTTCCCCGCGCATACTGGCAACTCTCACTACTTCTTGACGACATCGACCAGCTGAGCTTCCTTGCCGGGAGTCTGAGCGACAGCGTAAGCTTTCACGCCCGGGACTGCTCCTACGTCCGCTGGTTGCGGAGCTGGCGCAGGCGGCGTGGAGGGAAGAAAGTCAGAAACCCCAGCCTCTGCCAACGCGTCTTCCGTCGCCTTGGTTGAGTGGCCAATCAGCAGCACGGCGGCTCTGTACAGCCGCGCCGACATTTCCGCATTCGATGAAGCCATCCCCTGCGCCAGAGTAAAAAGTGCGGAAGCGTTTGCTCTGGCGTTGCAAGGGTTTGATTCCACGCCTCCACCGAACTGGAATACTCCACCCAAGAAGCCAGCGCCTACGGATGCTGTGTTCGCACAGTTGTACTGACTAAAACTGACACCGTAACTCACAGCTCCCGGGTTCCCAACAGTCTGGATGGATTCTTTTATATGAGTTGTCGGGTCCCCGGGGATTTGCGCTGCCGCAGTCTGTCCGGCCCCCGTCCCGCTGGAGGGGTCGGACGCTCCGCTCCCTGATGTAAAATTCACGGTCACGGCTGAAGTTCCGCCTGCCGCCGTGGAGTTTCCCCCTGCGCCCCCACGCGCGGAGGCAGCACTGCCGCCGATCGTGCTGGACATGCTGGAGGAAGACATACCTCCACCCACGGCAGTCGCCGTGCCTACTGCGCCGGAGTTGGACGTTGCACCCGCTCCGGAGTTTGCTGTCTGGCCGAAGGTTGCGCCCGCAACCATCGCCAGGGCTGTGGCCATCAGAATCTTTTTCATGTTATCCCCATTTGTGAAAAACCGCGCCCGAAGGCGCGGCCTGAAACATCACCCATCAACGGTGTCCTGCTAGAACTTCAGGGCGCTTACGGCAGAACCAGAAACGCCCCCGGTACTCCCAAACCCTGCTCCTTGAATCGCGCCGATAGACAATCCAGCGGACATACTTCCCAAATCTACACCTTGAGGCACACTATTCGGCACAGAGCCTGCGGTCTGGACTCCATTGGTGATGGTGACCGTGACCGTTTTGCCTGCCAGCGTCTGCTGCACAATTCCGGAAATCATGTTTCCCGAAGTCGTTACGCTGGTGCTTTGGCCGAATGTTGCGCCCGCAACCATCATAGTTGCGCATGCAACGATCAGTCTAATCTTCATCAGATGCTCCTTGAAAGGAAACCCTCCTGCCATGAACAGGAGGGTCGCATCAGACTACGATTAGAAGTGCAGGAAGCCTGCACCACCGGCTGCGTTGGAGAGCGAGCCTGCTGCGCCGCCCGTCAGACCGAAGCCGTTGCCCTGCGTTGCGCCGACCGAAAGGCCCGTGGTCGTCGTCGTTGCCGTCGTGTGAACGCCAGCCGCACCACTCGTGGGATTGTTGCCTTGACCCGCGACCGCGACCACCGTCGCCGTGCCTTCGGTAGCGTTCGTGGTGCCTTGGATCGAAGCGCCGTTACCGATCACGCCGGTAGCGGCGAACGAACCTGCGCCCGAGGACGACGTTGCCACGCCACCGACACCCGTTACTGCGAATGCCGACGAAGCGACCAGAGCTGCTGCCACTGCAAGGATGAGCTTCTTCATGATTATTACCTCACAAGTGTGGGGGATAGAAAAAGGGAGCCCCCACGACTCCCTTAGACCCTGCGTTACTGCTAACAAACTGTTACAACTATACAGGTCATTTTACCTCTTGGGGGCTCAACCTGCTCGGTTTGCGCCGCAGCAACATAGGTGTTTACACCTATTGCCTCATGAGTATTTTTTCCCGTCCTTCTTTGGTACAACAGGCTCCCCTTCCTTTTGATTCTTAGGATATGGGACCATAATATTCTTAGCTACGAGCTCCTGCTTGGCGACTAGTGCAGCCAGAATTTCATCGTCCGTGATAACCCCTGACCCCTTGAAGAGGACCTCAAACTGGTTTTTCGGATGGGGTACAACGGAGATTTCGGTGATAACTGCCAGCGGAGGGACCTTAAGGACTGTCGAGCATTGATTGGCAAACGTGCTCCAGTTACGGACAGACGTGACAGGGATCTTGCAGAAAGCCACAGCCGCTTCAAGAATCTCCTTTTCGGAATGAAGACTATCCTGGTGTAGGATTGCCAGACGCCGCGTATTCTTACACGCCTTGCCGCGCCCACCATCAGGATCGCTGCCCCACGCATTGCGAATACAACCGTCACACTCGGTGTTTTGAGGCTCTTCACACTCAGCGTGTGGCTTGAGTTCACTATCCTTCCGGCCGAACGCGTAGCATATTGGCGAAGCGGGTTTTGCCGGATTGAACTTATCTGGGAAATACGCATTTTCAAAGATGTAATCTATACAGACTCCAGTCAATTTGTTGCCGGGGACTGGTGCATCGTTAAACAACATCTGTCCTGCGCGGAAGGTGATGAAATTTCCAGTGGGCTTTTCCGCATCTTCCGTCTGTTTTGCCAGCGCGGCCATGCGTTCCTTCCACGGAATTACCTGAGTACTCATGATCTAGTCCTAAGTACGACCGATTTGTGCTCCCTTCGGTCAACGGGAGATCCTTTGGACGGATATTTTATCTACTGGGAATTTGTCCACGCCGGGGATGTGTTCCCCTGCTTCCCAGTGTTCCCTTACAGCTACAGGACTCACGCGTTTCTGTAGTAGTTCAAAGGCGTTATTGTCCATGATATATTTATAGAACAGCTCCCAGCTCCGCACTGTCGGTGCGGGTTCTCCCTCCTTCAGTTCTACGATGCAGTCTGTCGCTTCAAATTTCAGAACGCGTTGTTCCTTCATTATCGCTGAAAACTGCTTCTTGAGTTCACGTTCTTCCTCTTCAATTGCCGCCGCTTGGTTCTGCAGATCCAGCCGCTGAATCTGCTTCTTGAACCATTGATCGACTAGCGGCAACAGCGTCTGTGTGAAGTTGTCCACTATCACGCACCTCTTTTAGTCTTACGTATAAGATACTGAGGGCGTCTAAGAGCATGGTAAGATGTTGCTCCAGCTGAACCATCATAAGCAAATCACTTAGCGGAGGATGACTGCCTGTTTTCAAGGCATCTGCCAGCGTAGCTTTGATTTCCTTCTGCTGTCGATGGGAGTCACTGATTTGTCCAGCTGTAGTGATCAGGTCTACAATGAGATCCCCACCATCCTTCTCATCCAGGATAGACACAATCTTGTCGTTAGAGAGGGGATCGTTCTTAGACGTTAACATGTCAATCTCCTTACGGGTTACTGGCTACGTCATACAGGCTCTTGGCGGGCACGGAGGCCCGCCCCCTTACTACCCTATGCGGCAGGCTGCTCGGTGCCCGCCTTGGACTTCCTACCGCGCTTCTTGGGCGCTTCGCCAGTGGCGGCACGCGCAGCCGCACGCTTCTCCTTCAATGCTTCGTATTGAGCTGCGCGGCCAGCGTGGGCGCGGGGCTCAAAACCATCAGGCACATGGAGATCGCACGGTTGTTCGCCAAGTTCACCTTGGACGTAGAACTCACCGCCAGCGTATGCGAAGTAAGTGTAGGTGCGACCGCGTGCCGAGGTGACTTTACCTTCGACATCAAAGCCGTTGATCTTCAACGGCAGGTCACGACCTTTGATTGGCATGGCGTATTGCAGAACCTTGTGTTCCACGCCACCTTGGGAAAGAACCAGCTTCATTATAACCTCCATTGGGGAATACCCTATGAATAGTAAGGTATCCCCATGGAAAATGCAAGCGGTATTACGTCGCTGATTTCATGGAAGCAGACGCTTCATCCAGCATTTTGATAGCATCATTGGGCGCGAGGTCAGTCGCAAACCCAAGGTTGTCATCGTCAGGGTTTTGCTGCTCCTCACCCACCACGAGGACGAAGTACGCACCCGGAGGCAGCACGTCTTCCAGCAGCTTGCTAATCAGCATCATGTCGGTTCGCATCCCAAAGCTCCTTATGTTGTTCCTGTTTAAACCACGTGTCAGCTTGCGCTTGTTCCTCCTCGTTCATGAACGGGTAGGCCGCGCGCACCAGCTGATGTCGCTTCACTACGATGTTGCGCTTGCTGCTATCACTATTGTGAAACTCATAGCGGATAGGACGCAGCAAGTCGCGCAGCGCTTTGTCGCGTGTCACCAATGGCGCTTCCTCACCAGCTCTGCCACGGCGCACGTCCGTGTAGCGTGACTTCACCGCCAGCCTCAATGTCCGCATAGAAATACACCTTCAGGTCAGTGCCCATCTTTTTCTTGAGCTTGTTATCGATGGTCAAGAAGTCCATGAATTTCTTGCCTTCCGTGTACACCAGCGCCTTAGGAGTCTCTTCACTGGACTCCACAGGCATCTGTACTTTTACAATTTCATGCGTTTTGGTCATGATCACCTTCAATGCTGATGTTCATAGCTGTCAGGGGGCGATTGGGCTTGCCATCGTGGCGGACAGGCTGTCTATCGCTGACAGTCTTCCACTCCGCAAAGACTTCCGCTATATCCTTGAATTTCTTGGCACGTTTGAGTTCCTTTGTCGGCCAAAGCTTCAACGTGCCTTCCTTTGTGTGAGGATCCCAACCGCGCACGTACTGTCCATCCCACGCAGTACGCGCGCCAGTGGCTAGTCCAGCGATAATGACGACAACGCTCATAGCCATGCCCCCGTTCCAACCTCAAATACTGCTATGTTTGTAATCCGGATGTTATTGGTATCACCGTCCAGATAGCGGTAGCGCGCTTCGTGCTGACCAAACCACTCGCCATACTTGACCCACCACTTCCACTTGTGGACCAGGACATATCCTGACCAATGCACGCCAGGATAGTCTTCCAGCTCCTTGGCGGACAGACGAACATACCAATAGCCCTGATAGCAACGAATTTCACGTCCCCCTTGGATGTGGCGGACCGGCGTCCCATTACGATTGTACATTACACTTATTCTCCTTGACATAGCAGCACGCTCCCACGAACGAGACCACTGCACAAAAGAACACGAGCCACCACGAATTATCAGACAGGTGGCGACCGGGACCAGCATCATACCCCAACAGATACCACGACATCGCCGACAGTAAGACCAGCAAGATTCTTAACATTTCTTTTGTCCCCATTTGTGATTGGTGTACAAGATTGCTGCAATGAATACAAACCCGATAAGCACCATAGCGTCAAGCTTAAGATCATCCTTTGGAATGAATCCTACAATTCCATACAAGAATCCAGCGACAAGGAATACTGCGCCCATGGCGAGCAGGCTTTTGAGCGCCAGCCACAGACCATGAAAAACAGCATTGAGTTCTTGGAGAGCTGCCACGATTGTGGCTAGGATATACGGTACGATACTTGCAAGGATGATCCCGCCAGCTACTTCAAACATGAGTTCCATGATTATCACTTATTCTGAAAAAGTCCCCCGGGGCTCGGGGAAGCTTGACCGGGGGGAAAACCATAAGGGGCTTGATAGGCGTTGCACCTACCAACCCCAATTATGCCATCTGGTTACTTGGACTGCAACTCCAAATAATTCTGGACTCGATGTGTCTTGCACTTGTGCTGATGCAAGCGGCCAATGGACATGATTGCTGTGCAGTCCGGACACGCTGCCATCGCACGGTGGAACTTGCGACGGCTCCCATGGTTCACACTAATGGGATCTACCCAGCAGGTGATGCCCTGGATGTCACGGGCGGGCAGGCCAGCGTCCGGCCATTTGTCCTCCGGCCGCAGCCCGAACAGTTTTTTGACTTCACCACTGTGAGCGTTGCGCCACGTTACGCGGGGGTCATGGATGAACTTTTGCATGATTATTGCTCGCAAGTGTAAATGTCAGCACGCTCAACGTCGAATGCTACCGACCAAATGCCAGATTGTCCCGCCGTGGGAGGAGTGAAGAAGTACACATTGTTGTCACGGAACCAACCCTGAGATACTACCATTTCATTGCCAGGAAATTTATCAACCAGTACACATTGAAACGGACCTTCCAAAGTGTCAACTACGGAGTTGTCAGACACTTCACCGACAGCCATGCTGGAAATCTCGAGGATAATCATTTTACTTTCCTTCAGTCTGGGTAGCCGCCCCATGCCGCTACCACAGACTTTATTATAACACTCCCGCCACCTGCGATACTAGCTGTTTTTGTTCAGCCACGCGTAAAAGTGGTCTATGCCACACTCCAATTCAGGATGTGTTGGACCCAAGGGAGTATTAAACCTTCTGCCTGCTTGCAGACGCATGGCTATCTGGTCATCCTCCATCACCGTCTCCATAAACGCATCACGTTGAGTCTGCTTGTACAGCCAATCTACCTGCTTATCATAGAAATAGTCAATTGTAAAATCTACACCATCTGGTCGTGGTGTAAGGTAGGAAATCATTATAGTGTAGGGATAATGCTCAATAAAGGCGTTAGGATATATGTTCCCCCAGATTGCACCCCATGGGATGGGGGGAAGCTTCTTAAGTTCTCTAAACCATTCCTCATAGATTGGAGATCCAGGGTTATCCAGTGATTTGTGGCCCACAATCTGAGCGCTACAGTTCTTCCCCCACACCCATCTAACCTGGTCTGTAACGTAACTTCCAAGACCTCTGTGGTAAGGTCGGACATGATAGCAATCCATAGACACTTCCACAAAGATCTTCCAGTCGTAGGGACAGAAGTGGGTTTCATGGTGATCAAACTCATAGTCTGTAAAATCAAAGAGACCGTCTAATTCATGGAGGTCTACCGGACGGTCAAACAGTAGACCATTCCAAGTCCCAAAGTTGAACGGCATAAGATCCAGCTTGCATTCCAGTGGGAAGTTTGGCGCTCCTATCATCTTACCATCCAGTCCGTACGTCCACTTGTGGACAGGACACATTAGACGGTCCGCCGTCCCGCAGCCATCAAACATCTTGGCTTGCCGATGTCTGCAGATGTTAGATATTACGCGTATAATTCCTTCTTTATTGGTGATAATAAACTCATCACGGCCAAAGTAGTTCCCATCATTTGGGACCATCAACTTATGTCCGAGATACATATGACCTCCACATAAAGAAACAGCCCCGACCGTGACGTGCGGGGCTGAAAGGAGTTTAACAAGTGGGCCTACATGAAAAGTATAGGCCATGGATGCATCCGATGCAAGGTTGATCCTTCTGCGGCCTATACTGTATACGTACCCGTAACGCGTAACTCAAGGAGGCACATAGTGGATACTTTTTACTTTGGAGTTAAACGTGACGACTCCGTCATTCTTTCCTCCGCCATCCCTGGAGGAACAAGGTAGATACTTCAATGAGTTCCTTAACCAACGTGGCATAGACCAGGAACTCGCCAGTTCGTACCATCTAAGAGTCGATGTTGCTAACAACATCAATGCAGACTACAAGCTCACTAAGGGATTGTTCTACAATGAGCTTGGTATCCGTATGCCGTACCATGGATTCGGATGGGAAATACTCCCCAATCGTGAAACCACCCGCCGTAGCAACCCTCCCAAAGACGACAAAGGCAAGATCCAGTCCAAGTACGTGCGCTGGTCCCACGTCCGTGGCGCATGCCTGTATCTGACTTACAGGGAAGACTGGGAAGTAGTTCGTAACAACGTCCGCATACCCCTAGTAATCGTAGAAGGTGAGTTCAAAGCCATTGAAGTCGCCAACAGGCTAGGACTGGACTATGCAGTCACTGGCTTGTCTGGCAACGTAATGATGGTAACGCGCGATGTCACTGGTGAATTGCGTGTTCCAGATTTATTCAAGGCGTTTGAACTCAACGGTCGTGATGTCATTATGGTATTTGACGCAGACCGCAAGGAAGAAACCACAGACCAGACATGGTTAAGTCTACGCAAAGCGTCTGTGCAGATTTATCAGCGCGGTGGTCGTCCCTTTTGGATTAATCTCAAAGAAACCGAAATTTGGAAAAGCCAAGAGCTTGACAAACTCGGAGCAGATGATTATTTCCAAAACGGGGGATCCATCAAAGAATTCTGGACGTGTAAGAAACTCTTAGAACTGGAATGCCCACGATACTTTGAGCTGCGTGATGAGTGGTACTTCTGTGAGTTCCCACAAGGATTTGTCAACCGTTACACAGGCGACTTTGTTAAAGACGCATTGTGGAATAGTCGTGTGCAGAATTACATAGACAGTGTGCAGACGGACAAGGGAATCAAACAGATACAAGCGTATCAGCAGTTCCGCAACGCACAAGACCGGCCCAGCGTCCACGGCCTGACGTTCAAACCCAATGGTGAGCAAATAATCAATGGTTTCTATAACAGTTGGCGAGGCTGGCCTGAGTGGGCGGATGAGACGGACAAAGGTGCAGTGGAAGACTTTGCGTTGGGAATGCATACCCTCTGTGGACCAGAAGAAGGGGACCGTGTGCTTGACTTTATGGCGCACACATTCCAGCATCCCAACAAGCGACCACAGCACGCTTTCCTGCTCAAGTCATCGTTCACTGGTACGGGCAAGTCCACTATGTGCCGCGTCTTTGCAGAAGTTGCTGGCGTTTATGGTCGTAAGGTCAGTGGACATGAGTTTTACAGTCAGTTCAATGCGTGGGCCAAAGATCGTCTGGTCGTGTGGCTCGATGAAATCAAAAGCAGTGACATGACAACTAATCAAACCACGGAGAAGTTAAATGATTTTATCACCATGCCTAACATCAGCATAGAGCACAAAGGCGTAGATGCGTACAGTGTTCCCTTCTTCGCCCGTCTTATCATGGCAAGCAATGATCCTGCACCAGTCCACATGACAAAGATGGAACGCAGAATTAACGTCATAGGATGTAAGGACTGTAGGGGGGACAGCGCGCATTTGCTGCGTATGCAAAGACTGAATAACCTAACGGAAGAAGGACTGCAAGCCATTCTTGACTGGCTGATGGACAGGGACATTAGCCAGTATGATCCCACTGCGCGCGCCGTAATTAACGAGCATACTGAGGAAATCATGGAGCTCAGTAGGACATCAGCGGAAGAATTTGCTGACATGTTTATAGAGGAATGTCAGATATTAGCGGAGGGGAAAGATGGGATTTTCTACAAAATCCAAGACGCTCAGAATTGGTGTTATAATCGTGGCTATCGTGGGTCATCTGGGTTACTTGGCAAGGCAATCAGTGACAATGCAGTAACCCTTGGATTTATGCATCAATGCAGTAGTCATGAAGAACAGATCCAAATTAAGGAAAATGGTCACGTTTCTAAGGGAAGATGGCTCAGCTTCACCGGAAGGATGTGGAATGGTAACCCTGACCGAGCTGTTTTTAGTCTGGTTCCTAAGGTTGGGTAACTTGTTGGGTTACGGCTGGGAGCCTTATGCCATAAGGCTTCTAGCCTCTCGGTAACCTTGGTAACCTTGGTAACCCTATTATAGAAGTAATATAGGGTGAAATTATAAGCTACCTGAACTGAAAAGCTGGGTTACTTGGGTTAAGGTTACCTGATATTATTTATTCTTTCTGCATTCCCTCCCTTCTACTGTCTAGGGGGCTGAGATTGGAGATCGCTGATCTCCAACTCTGAATGCGCTCTCAGAAATTCAGATCTGACTTGCGCGTCTCTTCTTCCCTCCATCTGTGACGGAGTCCTGAGCGATCAGATCAGAGATTGATGAGATCTGAGAGATCGTTGGTTGCGCCCACAACTGATGACAAGACGCAACATCTGTTACAACTTTGTGGTCATCTGTTGCATCGCCGCAACGCAAAAAAATATTTGGTCCTGGATGCAAAAAATAGTTGCATCCGCACCTGGGACAAGGCATAATATAGTCATGGTTAGCGCAGTGCTAATCAGTCCTAGTAAAACGTAATTTAACTCTTGTAAAAGGTACATATCATGGCACGCAACATCATCGCTCTGGCAAACGACAAAGACTTTGCAGCAGGCAACGCAATCGCGTACAAAATCGCTCCTAAAAAGTCCCCTGCGGTCGCTGGCAAGCTCAACGGGCAAGACGCTACGTTTACCCTCACGTCGGGCAAGGGACAGGCTGCTGACGGTCAAGTCGCTTACTACGCGTACTTCACGCTGGACGGTCAGCTCTACTACTTCAAGACGGTCCAGCCCCTCCCGGCAGGCGCAGTAGTCACTGTGACGTTGGCGGCAAAGGTGGCTCCGGCTGAGGTCAAGGAGGCTGCACCCGTCACCCCCATAAAGGACGTGGTCACGGGGACGCAAGCCAAGCGTGCATCCAAGCGTCCGTCCAAGGTCACCAAGGTTGCGTGATCCACGCGGGGCTCAGCCCCGCTCCCTTGATCTGGCCCACGCTGCGTCGTGGGCTTTGTCACGTCCGTCGCCGACGTCGCTCTGATCTCGTGGACGTCGGCCCGACCGATCGCCGACCGGAGATCAGAGATCGGAGATCTCGTCGTCGTTTTTTCTTCGTCTTCGTCTTCAAAAAGCATGCTTCGGCAGGCGGGGGTGTGGTCAAGGTCAACGATCGGTCCCTCAGAGCCCCGGGATACGAAAATAATGACTGATACGAAAAGCCATGTTGAACATACCGGGATACGAAAACCTTGCTGACTATACATTGGGACGCCTATACTGCAACACATGGACGAAGAAACCACAACCCCGGCACTCCCCAGTCCCGAAAACACTGATCAATTCTTCATGCCCGCCAGCCATGAGGAGTTGCAACAAAGCATTGACCACGCAATCAAGCATAAGTCTCTTCCGCAATATCTCAGATCTAAAGACGCACGCAAAGCATTCCAGTCTGCATTTGAGCTCATCGGTGGTATCCCCCGGCTTGCTCTGTGGGCTGATAAGAATCCCACGCAGTTCTATCAACTCTACGCACGCTTCCTAGAGCAGCCGCAAGGTGGAGCATCAGCACCTCCACCGATTCATCTGCACCTGAGTTGGATGAACGGGAGAGCGCTCATTCCACCAGATGAAATCGTGGATGTAGAAGCCAATGTTCCCGATAGCTCAAGCCCCGAGTCTTAACTATGCGCCGCGTCAGCATTTTCTTCCTCTCCATCAGCGGAAGAATCGATGGTGTATCTGTGTTGCTCACAGACGAGCGGGTAAGACCTTTGCGCTCATCAACGACCTTATCCTCGGCGCGTTGGAGTGTCCTCGGCCCCATCCGCGGTTGGTATTCGCCGCTCCCACCTACGCTCAAGCTCAGAGGATCGCTTGGGACTATCTTAAGCGGCAGAGCGTACCATTCCTTGAAAAACGACCCAATGAAACGGAATTGTCTGTCCAGCTCTTGGGTGATAGGAAGATATACCTTATCGGAATGGACAACCCAGACTCCATCCGTGGTTTGTACCTGGATGGAGCAGTGCTGGATGAGTTTGCGTTCGCAAGGCCGTCAGCTTATACCCAGATTATCTTGCCCGCCCTATCTGACCGTCGCGGTTGGGCAGTCCTGTCCTCTACCCCAAACGGGCAGAATCATTTCTACGATCAGTATCTACTAGCTCTGCAACGGCCAGAGACCTGGACTACTCTCTTCCTTCCGTACACCGCGACAGATGTGATACCGCAGGACGAGATAGACATGCTGCGCGCGGCCATGTCTGAGGAAGAATTCGCCCAAGAGTTTGAGTGCAGCTTCACGGCATCTATCATTGGCTCCATCTATGGACGACTCATTAATCAGCTTGAGGGCAGGGGACAGCTTGTTGACGCTCATTACGACGCTGAGGTACCTGTATCAGTTGCGTTCGACCTGGGATACAGCGACGAGACGGCTTTATGGATCTATCAACAGAAGATGGATGGCCTATCCATACTGCAATATCATGAGAACACGAGGCAGTCAGTCGATTATTACATTGACTATCTACGTTCCCAGTCTTTCACTTATAAGAAAATCTGGCTCCCATGGGACGCCAGAGCTCATACGCTGGTCACCGGACGTTCCATTATGGATCAGTTCCTTCGAGCCTTCCCGCATCCAATCACTGATCTTGCCCCCAAACTGTCCGTTGCCGATGGGATTGCTGCCGTTCGTCAGCTCCTTCCATCCTGCCACTTCACTCCAGCGTGTGAAGATGGAATACGTTGTCTTAGGCAGTATCAGTATCGGTATGACGAAGTCAAACAGTGCTTTAGTCAGACCCCAGTCCACGACTGGGCTTCCAATGGATCTGACGCTTTTCGCACCATTGCGCTAACTAGTCGACCTGCTCACCTCCAGCCTCAGACAGAACTCCAAGAAGAAAAGCCAGATGAGAACATCCTGTGCCTGCACAATCTGTTTGAGGACCGGGAATTCAATCTTAATGGTAGGAGAGTCTGATGCCATCATCCTCCTTCAAGCAGGCCAGGACCATGGCCGCAGCGGCGCACAATCCAGAGTTCGCTAAAAAGGTTGGGATTCCGCAGCACGTCGCAAAGGATTTTAATCAAGCAGATGCCAGACGTCAGGGCTATCTGGCAAAGGCGATGAGGAGTAAATGAGATGCAATACATCGACAGTACTCAGGCGGGTCGGATTGACTCCCCATCGTCATTCGATGCAACTCCAGAAGGTCAGCAGCGTCGGTGGGTTGCTGAGATCCAGGCGGCGGAACGCGAACAACTGCACTGGTGGAATCAAGGGGACCGTATTGTCCGGCGATTTGAGGATCAGCGCGACGCGGTGGAGGCTTGTGATAAGAAGGTCAATATCTTCACCACAAACGTCCAGATTATGCTGGCTGCCCTCTACGACCACGCTCCCTGTCCCGAGGTTCGGCGCAAGTTTGACGACCCGAACGATGACGTTGGGCGTGTGGCGGCTCAGATTGTTGAGCGCGCCATTAGCCAAGACCTAGATGAGCCGCCATCAAACTTTAGCGAAGTGATGAAACAGGCTGTGATGGACTGGTTGGTCCCAGGCATGGGCTCTGTCTGGCTCCGTCTGCACGTAGAGACGACTACACAGAATGATCCTACGGCGCAGGCTGACTTTGAAGTGATTACAGAGGAAGAAGTTATCGTAGAACACGTCCACTGGAAAGACCTTTTGTGGTCACCGTGCCGCACGTGGGAAGATAGACGCTGGGTTGCTCGCAAAGTCTACATGTTCAAGGAGCAAGTGATCAAACGGTTTGGGGCGGACAAGGAAAAAGACGTCAGTTATGACATTCCGACGCCAAAGATGGGAGATCCGAATGATCCACGACACGAATTATTCAAGAGAGCTGCGATATACGAGATCTGGGACCGCCAGAAGCGAGAAGTGTGGTGGATTAACAAGGGCATGCTCTATCCCTTGGATCATCGTGACGACCCCCTCAACCTCACGATGTTTGAACCAATGCCAAAACCGCTATTTGCCCTCCAATCTACTTCTAACGTCATCCCGCGTCCTGATTATGTTATGCTTCAGGACCAATATCGTGAATTGGACACAATAAACAACAGAATTAGCCTGCTAGTCCAGGCGTGCAAGGTCGTAGGCGTCTACGATCGGGCAAATCAAGGCGTTCAGCGACTTATGCTGGAGGGATTTGACAATTCGCTCATTCCGGTGGATAATTGGGCCATGTTCGCAGAAAGAGGAGGCTTGAAAGGCGTTTTGGACTGGCTTCCGCTTGAAACAGTCGTTCAGGCCGTCAACGTACTCATTCAGAATCGTGAGCAAGTCAAACAGCAGATCTACGAGCTTACCGGCATTGCTGACATCATCCGCGGAGCAACGAAGGCGTCTGAGACTCTGGGCGCACAAGAACTCAAATCTCGTTTCGCTTCTATTCGGATTCAGACCCGACAGGAAGAGCTGGCGCGCTTTGCGACGGACATATTCCGGATTAAAACGGAAATGATGCTGAAACACATGCAGATGGACACTATGCTCCAGCGTAGTGGCATCATGTATATGAATGAGCCTCCGCAGCTAATTCAGCAAGCAATTGACGTAATTCAAGACCATAAGTCCTTTGAATGGCGAATTAACGTCCTTTCAGACAGTATGGCGCAGTTGGACTACGCAGGGGAGAAACAAGACCGTATGGAGCTCCTGACGACCGTCGGCGGCTTTCTTCAGCAGGCTGTCCCGGCCATGGCGCAAGAACCGGACCTTATTCCTATCGCTTCCGCCCTGATCAAGTATTGTGTCGCTTCCTTCCGCGCAGGCAAGGAGATTGAGTCTAGCCTAGATCAGTCCATCGCGCAGATTCAACAGACAGCACAGGCTCGTGCTCAGCAGCCGCCTCCGCCAAATCCGGCTTTGGTCAAGGCGCAGGCGGACGCACAGGCCACTGGCATCAAGGCGCAGGCTTCTATCGCTGCCACGCAGGCCAAGACTCAGGCTTCCATCGCCGCTACGCAGCAGAAGGCAGGTATCCAGAGACTTCAGCTCGTACAGCAGGCGCGCAACGATCGGACGGACAATTTGCTCAAAGCGCAGCAGCAACATTTTGAGCAAGTGAAGGATGTTCAAGATCAGTTGCATGCGCAAGCAATGGCCCGCCAAGATCAGGCGCATGATCAAGCACTTCAACGTCAGGAGCAAGGACATGACCAAGCCTTGGCAGAGCACGACCAGAGACACGACCAAGCGCTCAAGGAAAATCAACAGGCTCATCAACAAGGACTTAACGAAGCAACAGCGGCAGAAGGATCAGAAACAGACAAGAAACTCGACACGTTGATGGACGCCATGACTAAGATGGCAGACTGTGTCGCAAAGATGGCGGAGGCTATGAGTGCTCCCAAGCGCGTCGTGCGTGACTCTACTGGTCGCGCCGTTGGAATGGAGGTCGTTAAATAATGGCTGGCTATGTGATGAGCTTGCGCAACGATCGCGCCCAGAAGATCTTGGACGATATCGGAGCAACAGGGACCCTGAACATTATGGGCGGCACGCGTCCTGCGACAGGAGGCGCTGGCGGCGCGGTTCTAGGTACACTCAACCTGAAGTCCCCTGCCGGGACACTTTCCAACGCTGTTATCTCATTTACGAAGCCAGACGATGCTCAGGCCACCGGAACTGGGACAGCAACTTGGGCGCGTATTCTGGATTCTGGGGGGAATCCATTGATCGATTTGTCGCTGTCAGACACTACTGGTGCTGGCGAGGTCAAGTTGAATACTACCGCTATCACTCCTGGCCTGTGGATGTCAGTTCAGGCGATGCAAGTGACTGAAGGTAATCCGTGAAATCAGCTCTCTGGGATCATGGCTACTTCGATAGTCCCACAACTTACTGGGACAGACTGGTAGCTGAGGTCACAGGAAGTTGGACAAGCAACAACGATAGTTGGACTAGCAGTATCTATGTTTACATCCCGGCCTGGATCAACTGGACGGATGGAAGAGACGTCTGGGCAAGCTCCATTACTGTATTCAATGGAGTTTCGATCAATTGGACGGAAAACATAGATGATTGGCAGGTACTGATCAAGGTCACGCCACCTGACGTCAGTATCTGGCATGAAAACCCAGATATCTGGGATGCGTTGATCTACGTCACTCTTCAACCTCCCGTCTACAATGCGGGTGGATCATGGTGGTTCCATGAATGGGGTGACAGGCTGCCGAATTGGAAGGCACGCCGGGACGCGATGGAGGAAGCCTATGCGAATTGGCGCTATGTGTCTGACTGGGAATGGACTTCACATTGCGATACGTGGTCTGGAACAATAGAAACGTTTAATATTCACGAAGAAACGTTGCGGCGGCAAGTGAGGATGATGTTCGGTGGCGTGCAAGACAATTCTGACCAAGATGATGAGGACTTGCTATGGCTGCTCTAAAGAGGCCTTGGTTTGATGAAAAAGGCAATATTATCCGCGATGGAGAGGATAGAACGATGGTTCATGGCGATCTGCCAGACTTCGTCAGTCCAATTGATGGTACTGTGGTTCACGGCCGTGCTGGTCTGCGGGATCATTGCGCTCGCCATAATGTTGTCCCTACCGAAGATTTGAAGGGTCTGCCTTTTGTTCCCCCAGAGCACAAGCCAGACCGTCGTCAGATCCGGGAAACGATTGAACGCATTATGTATCAAAAAGGATACGCAAAATGACTGACACACTCCGTGAAACTCTGGAAGCTGTGGTGGATCAGGCTGAAGAACATCCTGACTTACCACTTACTCCTATTGAGCCTAAGGAGCCGCCAGCGGCAGGCTCAGAAGGAGCTCAGAATGACTCGGCTGCCGTGGTGGCTACCCCTACACCGGCGCAGCCTCCGCAGCCGGTTGCGAGGACTTCTGAGGCGCCGAAGATTGACGATGTGGCTGCGGCGCAGCTTGCAGCGGCTAAAGGAAAGCCTCAGACTGAAGTAACGACTCAGCAGCCTGCACAGCCGACTGCTTCCGTAGAACCTCATATCACAGAACGTGCTCCCGCTAGTTGGACGGCAGAAGCCAAGACCGCATGGTCTACGCTTCCCCTGAATATCCGTCAGGAAGTCGTTCGTCGGGAAAAACAGGTGGATGAAGCGCTTGGGCAATCAGCACAGGCCCGGGAATTCATGCAGCAGATGAACCAGATGGTGCAGCCGTACATGGCGCGGCTCAACCAGAATCAGGTTCCTGTCATGCAGTCCATTGGAAACCTGCTGAACGCTGATCATCTACTGGCCACGGCTCCGCAGCCGGCGAGAGCAGCGTTTCTGGCTAAGATTATCAAGGACTACGGCATCGATGTCGGTGAATTGGACCAAGCCTTGTCTGGTCAGGTCAAGAATTCGCCCAATTCTGGCATCCAAGACGCTGTGCAGGCTGCAATTCAGCCTCTTATGGCTCCTGTCATGGCATGGCAGCGCCAGCAGGCTGAACAAGTAGTCCGAGATCAACAGAATGCAGCTACAGAGGTCCAGCGGATGCAGCTGGACCCGAAATATGAGCATTTTGAGTCTGTGCGTGACTACATGGCTGATATTATCGAGATGTATACAAAAAGAGGTTTGCTTATCAGCGCAGATCAAGCCTATACTATGGCCATACAAACGCATCCGGAAATCAGCAAGGTCGTTAAGGAACGTTCTGAGCAAGAAGCTGCGAGGGCAGCACTGGCTCGCGGGACTGAAGCGGCTCAGCGGGCGAAGTCTGCTGCGGTGAGTGTCGGCTCATCAGTTCCAGTGGGTGGAAGTGCCCAGTCTAAGCAGGGCTTGTCATTACGAGACACGATCGAGGCAGCATTTACGGCTGCGGGAAGTGGCGACAGAATCTAACGATCCACTGGCCGCTTCCGTCGCCCCATCGGCCGACGCCAGTCACGGGATGGGAGTGGCTAGAGGTGAAACCCTTTACTCACTCGGAGTCCCGTCATGGCATTCCCCAACGCTGCGATCAGCGATATTATCGCGACCACGATCCAATCGCGTACCGGCACTATCGCTGACAACGTCACAAAGAACAACGCGCTGCTGACTCGTGTCCAGCAGCGCGGGAATCTCCGCCCATTCAGCGGCGGTAACGTAATCATGCAAGAGCTCAGCTTCCAGGAAAACGCTAACGCGTCCTGGTACAGCGGCTATGAAACTCTTCCGGTGTCCGCACAGGACGTCATCTCCGCGGCGCAGTACGACATCAAGCAGGCCGCGTGCCCGATCACCATCTCTGGTTTGGAACAGCTCCAAAATGCAGGAAAGGAGCAGATCATCGACCTGATGGAGAGCCGCATCAATGTCGGTGAGTCCACGATGAGCAACCTCGTCTCAGCAGGACTCTACAGTGATGGCACGGGCTACGGTGGTAAGCAGATTACAGGCCTCAAGTCGCAGGTCGCGTCGGCACCAACAACTGGAACTGTTGGAGGCATCGACAGAGCAACGTGGGTCTTCTGGCGAAATCAAGTCTACAACGCCACGACCAACGGGGGCGCTCCTGCTGATAAAACTAACATTCAGGAATACATGAACACGCTGTGGGCGATGTTGGTTCGCGGCCAAGATCGGCCGGACCTGATCCTCATGGACAATGCCTATTGGGGCATCTACATGCAGTCTCTCCAGGCTATCCAACGTTTCACCACCTCCGAGTCGGCGACGTTGGGTTTTGTGTCCATCAAGTTCATGGATGCAGACGTGGTGCTCGATGGCGGTATCGGCGGTTTCATGCCGACAAAGACGGCGTACTTCCTCAATACGAAGTACATCTTCCTCCGTCCGCACAGCGCGCGCAACTTCGTTCCCCTTTCGCCGAACAAGCGCTATTCGGTGAACCAGGACGCAGAAGTTCAGATCCTGGCGTGGGCTGGCAACCTGACTATGAGCGGTGGTCAATTCCAGGGTATCCTGGTGGACGCCTAACATGGCAAATCATGCTGGAGTATCCGGGCCGTTCAACCCGACTATCGGGTTGAACCAAGCTCAAGACGGCACGGCGGCACCGATCTGTGTGATTGGTGCTCCGTACGGTGGTACGATGGCGGCGTGGATCACAGCAGTCCAGACGGCGTCTAACAGCGCGGCGCTTGGGAATTTCTTTGGACAACAGAGTGCAAACACTGTTTCGTACAAGGACGGCGCACACGAAATGACACGGCTGGTTCAGCCTCCCGGCGGTCCGTATGGTGACTTCGACGCAACATTCACCGCTCAGGCTGCGGTGGCTGGCGCGCAAGCTGCTGTGAAATATGCACAGACCGCGGCGGTCGCCAGCCCCGATCAGTACAAGTTCAGTTAAGGATAAGGCATGTCCACTCCTATCACTCCCGCAGCAGCAGGGGATCCGTGGCCTGCCTTCGTGGCAGGTCCACAATTCAGCGATCAGGGCGGCTTGAAGAGTAATCTTCCTGACGCCCGGACGGTCCCTGTTCCTCAGTTCCCCGACTACGCCACCCATCCGGATGATCCACGGTGGCAGCGTCCGCAACTCGTTTAAGGAAACGTCATGTCAACGCCTCCTGAAGAGCCTCTGCCGGTTCAGTATCCAGACCCGGCTTCCAATCCCAGAAATCAGAATGCAGCGCAGGGACAGCAACCAGCGCCTCCTCCGCCTACTCCGCCTGCTCCTAATCCGCCGCCGACGACAACTAAGACTACGACAAAGTCTACTTCATCGAGCTAATCATGCAAGACGAATTCAATGAACAGGACATGACCGAGCAGAATGTTTGGGCTGCTGACGGTCGTCTGTGGGTGCAGTTTTATACTCGACCTGTAGAAAACAAGTATAAGTCATCGCAGCAGGGGCGGCCGATCTTTGACGAAGTTTCATTCGTCAAGATCATCGTCCCCGGTGACAAGAACTTGATTATTGATACCAAAGCGACGGAAGAGCATAAGCATCGCTTCCCGAAGCAATGGGATCGGTACAAGCTGGGTCAGGTGCAGGCTGCAGAAGGGACGCCTCTTGAAGCTGTGACTTGGCTGACGGTTGGTCAGGTTGCAGAATTCAAGGCCCTCAACATCTTCACTGTGGAACAACTGGCTGATGTCTCGGATCAACTGGCCCAGAAGTTCATGGGGTGCTTTGAGATCCGTCGCAAGGCGCAAGCGTTCCTTGAAGCTGCGAAGGGCGAAGAAGCGACATCCAAACTTACACAGGAGCTTTCTGCTCGTGATGCCAAAATTGCTGCGCTCGAAGCTCAGATGGCGCAGTTGATCCAGGCAGCACAGAAACAGACCGCTACAAAGGCAGCGTGATGAGAACCGCACTGTGGATTATCCAACAAGTTCAGAATGAATTAGGACTGCCACCAGCAGTCAGTATTCAGACTAATCCAAAAATGTTAGATACGCAGCTATTGGCTCTGCTCAATGCGGCGTGCTCTGAACTTCGCGGCTACTATCCATGGGAGCAACTCAACATTGAATGGGTGTGGACTACGACCAATAACATCGGGTCCTATCCCCTTCCTGCAGACTTTGCTTACTTCATTGACCAGAGCCAGTGGGACAGGTCGAACCACTGGCCGCTTCTTGGTCCGAAGACAAGTCAAGAGTGGCAGTGGATCAAGGGAGGTTTGATCTCCCAAGGTCCACGGCTACGCTATCGCCTCCAGCGCGGTATGTTCGAAGTCTGGCCGGTCCCAGGATCGCCCGGCACGCCGTCGCCTTGGACTCTGGCTATGGAGTACATCAGCAAAAATTGGGTAATGAACGCGAGTCAGCAGCCGTATTCAGACTTCGTCACTTTGGATGTTGATGTACCCATGTTCGATGAGTGGCTTCTAACCAAATTCCTAAAGCTCAAGTTCTGGGAGACAAAGGGATTTGATACGAATGCATTCAGAGACGATTTCCTCAATATGTTCCTCGGGATTACTGGTCAAAATATGGGTGCGCCAGTTCTCACGCTCTCCCCACGGCCAGCTTCGATCTACATCGGCCCGAATAATATTCCTGATGGGTCGTGGCCCGTTGGATCGACGATATGAGAGTCGGTTCTGGATCCTTGGCTCCGCCATTGATGAATATTCCCGGAGATGCGGGAAAGCATCCTGTTCAAAAAGTTTCAAATAGCATGACCCTTCCCTCCCCTATTGGAGGGATTAATGCGCGGGATTCCATTGCCAACATGGATCCTACGGATGCATTAGATCTACAGAACTTCTTCCCATCCACTCTAGGTTGTGTGGTCCGCAATGGTTACGTTGTTCACTCCACAGGCTATGGCGCAACGCACCCGGTTTGCACGATGGCGGACCATAATCGTGCAGACGGTACTGATCACCTCTACGCTTTCGCTGGCGGCAGCATGTATGATGCTACTGGCGGAGGTGCAGTGGGCGCTGCACTGGTGTCCGGATTAACCAATGACCACTGGCAATGGGTGAACTTTGGAACAACGACTGGTGTCTTCTGGATTGGCGTTAATGGGGTCGATAATCCTATCATTATTGATCCAGCAGGCGCTGTCCATCGGCTTGTCGCTGGTGACGGCACTACTGCTTATACGATTTCTGGCGTAAATCCCGCCACGTTCATCTCCGTCACAGCTCACCAACATAGACTCTGGTTTGTTCAGGCTTCCGCAGTAGCATCTACGCAGGGCTGGTATCTACCTCCGTCACAGATGTGGGGCATCGCCAACCCGTATCCCTTCGGTACGTTGTTGACGAAGGGCGGCTATCTGATGACGCAGATCACGTGGACGGTGGACGCTGGCAACGGTCCGCAGGATCAGCTCGTTACAATTAGCTCTGCCGGCGAGGTTGTAATCTATCAAGGAACAGACCCGTCATCTATCTCCACATGGGGATTGACAGGTGTGTTCTTCCTAGGTCGCCCGATTGGCGTCAGATGTGCTGTGAAGTTCGGCGGCGATGTCGCTATCCTGTGTGATCAGGGTCTCGCATCCCTGAATTCCAGCTTGACGAGTACCACTATTAACACTCGGGTGACCTTCTTTACTGATAAGATTCAGAAGCTTATCAGTGACGAGATTAACCTGT
>Ga0126373_10000188_pt1 | contig 41465 bp, 58 predicted proteins | sample PanSoiMetPlot_11_FD_92545 | JGI IMG/M metagenome (GOLD analysis project Ga0126373, IMG submission 92545) | Tropical forest soil microbial communities from Panama - MetaG Plot_11 | ecosystem: Environmental > Terrestrial > Soil > Tropical forest > Bulk soil | place: Panama | collected 2016-02-17 | reverse complement strand
CCAAGCGGGTGAGATAAATGGCAACAGTTGGAGCACTGGCCCTGACTTATGCTGATTGGGCCAAGCGTATGGACGATGGCTACAGGGTCTCGTCCATCATCGAACTTCTCTCTCAGACGAACGAAATCCTCGAGGACATGTTAGTTATCGAGGGTAATCTGCCGACTGGTCATAAGACCACGGTCCGCACTGGCTTGCCCCAAGCCACCTGGCGTCTGTTGAACCAGGGTGTCCCCAATGCCAAGTCAACGACCGCCCAGATCGTCGATACCTGCGGCAACCTCGAGACGTACGCAGTTATCGACAAAGATATTGCTGATCTTAACGGGAATACCGCTGAGTTCAGACTATCAGAGGTCAAGGCGTTTCTTGAAGGCATGTCGCAGCAAGTCGCGCAGACCATCATCTACGGCAACCAGTTTGTGAACCCGGAGCGGTTTACTGGCTGGGCTCCGCGGTACAGCACTAAAACGCTGGCCAATGCTCAGACGGCTGCGAATGTCCTGGATGGAACGGGCACTACTGCCAACATGCAGACCTCGATTTGGGTCGGCTGCTGGGGCAGCGACACTCTCCATGCCACGTTCCCGAAAGGCAAAGTGACCGGCCTGCAGCATCGGGACATGGGAGAGTGGCCCGTTCAAGACTCTGCCGGCAACACGTATCAGGCCTATCGCGATCATTTCAAGTGGGAGATCGGGATGGTCCTCAGGGACTGGCGGTATCTCGCCAGGATCTGCAATATCGACCTCACGCTGATCAGCGGAACGACAGCCGCGAACCTGATCAACCTGCTCGTCCGCGCGTTGTATCGTCTCCCAACCGCGCCGACGAGTGCCACGACTATTCAAACCTCAGACACTCCTGAGGTGCGGGCAGACATGGGTCGTGTGGTTATCTACTGTAACCGCGTGATCCGAACCTACCTCGATCTTCAGGCGATGAACAAGACGAACGTCTTGCTCCGCATTGAGGAGTTCGATGGTAAACCAGTAACGACGTTCCGCGGGATTCCTGTCAGGACGTGCGATGCGATCCTGAACAACGAAGCCGTGGTCGTGTAAGGAGGACAGAATGATTCTTGATAATCTACTCTTGTTCACTGGGTCCTCCAACGGGACCACAGGTGGCATCACGTCAGGACCGAACACTGACGCGCCCACCGCCTCAGCCAACGCGACCAACACCATTGATCTAGGGTTGGCTGGCTTGCCTGGTTCTGCCGCAGGTGGCGGAGCGAGGGACATCGGAGTCGGGGATGACCCGGCACTGAAGCTGATGGCCGTCGTGACAGCCTCCTTCACCGGCCTGACGAGCATCCAGCTGACGCTTTCCGGTGCTCCTGATAGCGGCACTGGAACGCCCGGCGCGTATACTGTAATGTGGACAGGCCCGGCGGTGGCCGCAGCGAACGCTATCCAAGGCGCCTTCCTGGCTAACGTCGATGTTCCCAGACAGGTTCCTGGACAGCCTCTACCGAGGTTCCTGCGACTTGGTTATGTGATCGCAGGCACGGGCACGGGTGGCTCAGTCGAAGCCGGTATCGTGCTTGACGAAATCCGTCAGCCTATGGGCGCGGCGGGTGCACTTGGCGGATACCCGCCTGGGATTCTAATCAACAACTGAAAGGAGTGCTGAAGATACGTTAGTACCGACTCCTTCGAAGAGGAGATAATGGCTGTAGAAGCAGTCAGCAAGACGGTTGGGGTCGTCGCGGAGACGATGCGATCTCAGCCACTTGCTATCGCTCTCATCCTTATCAACTTAATGTTCCTGTTCGTGACGCTTCGGGAGAATGAACGTCACGATGTGCTCATTCAAAGCCTAGCAGACCGTTGTCTGCCTAAAGGTGAGAAATGAACTTCGCCATCTCGTCGGGTCATGGTAGGCACGTTGGTGGGGCTTCAGGGCTGATCAATGAGGTCACTGAGGCCCGGCGGGTGGTCGATCAAGTCGCCGTCGCCTTAAGAGGATTCGGCAACAAGGTGGTGACGTTCCATGACGATGCCTCCAAAAACCAACAGTCCAATCTTACTGCGATTACAACCTGGCACAACAAACAAACGCGAGATCGCGATGTGTCAGTCCACTTCAACGCGTTTAGTCAGACAGTTGCTCCGCGAGGAACAGAAGTCCTTTATAAGGCGGATGCACAGAAGGATATGGCGGCGAAGGTCTCGAAGGCGATTTCTCAGGCGAGTGGTTTGGTCGATCGCGGAGCTAAGCACAGGACCAACCTAAGCTTCCTGAACAAATGTCATAAGCAACCGATTTTGATTGAGGTTTGTTTTGTTGATAGTGAAACTGATGTGGAGCTATACAAGATGAACTTCGTGGAAATCTGCAAAGCAATCGCCGGAGCCTTAGCAGGACGCCAGCAGACCCCAGGTAGCCCTTCTCAGCCTCCTCCGGTGACGATGCCAACCCTCCGTCGCGGCTCCAAGGGTCCTGATGTGCTCACACTTCAGAAGCTGCTAGGAGGGTTGGCACTCGATGGTGACTTCGGCCCAGCGACTGAGGGCCGGGTCAAGACGTTCCAGAGTCAGAAGGGCTTGACCGCTGATGGGGTCGTTGGCCCGCTGACTTGGAAAGCTCTAGGGAGATAAGCCATGTTTACCTCGATAGACAAAGCACTGATCGCGCTGATAATGGCAGCTCTGGCGTTGGTTAATCTACTGAGCGGCCATGAGTGGTTCGGTGGCGTTAGCGAGGAGGCGGTGGCTTGGATTGTAGCGATACTGACGCCGATCCTTGTCTGGGCGATACCGAATAAAGCCACATGAGCGGCGGGACAGTCTTCATCGCGCTCATCTCTGCCATAGTCGCGTTCCTGACAGGGTATGTGATGGGGAGAGGAAGTGTACTGGAGCAGATGGCGCGGGACACGCTGAAGGCTGAGGAGGAACGGGAGAAACTCAGTGAGGATGTTGCGAGTCGCTCTGATGAGCAGCTTGATCGCGATCTTAATAAGTGGATGCGAGACTAGCAAGGCGTTGAACTGCGCAGGCTGGCGTCCTATTCGTCCATCTCACGATGACGTTCTAACTCGTGGGACGAAGGAGCAAATCGTAGAACATAACGAGTTTGGTGAACAGAGAGGATGCTGGAAATGAGATGGAGACTGACACAGCCCCACTACCTGATCGTGCCAGGCACGGAGTGGGAGTACAAAGAGACTGATCGAGGCTCGGGACGGCAAGGCCGGAAGGTGTATAGTGTTCCGCTCTATCTGCATCCAGAGCAACCGGCAGACTGGAACTATCCAGGTGAGGTGGTGGTCGCGCACGCAGGGAAGAACCATCAAGCTCGGGACTACATCTTCGAGGGAAATCCTACGCCGGACATGGAACCGCTCGATGATGAGGCGCAGGCGCTGAGCGATTCGTTGCAGGTGGAATGGAAGCACCCGATCGACTCTCTGCCGGGGCAGGGGTACTCACAGTCGCTGCTGATGAACTTCGAGAAACAGCTTGCAGCGGCGATGACGGACGCGCAGAAGAACATGTCGTTGAAGGGGATCTCTGAGGAGAGGTTCGAAGAGCTGCAGAAACAGGTCGCGGCGCTGGTCGAACAGAACGCACAACTTACGAAGCAGCTCTCTGACAGAGTACAGCCTAAGCCGAGGGTCTAGTTATGTCGTGGACTATTGACACGTTAAACCCTATCTATCCCGGACAAGACAGTCCTCTGCCAAACACTGTCCGGTGCTATATGGGGCCGAGTATTGGTTGGGTGATGCTCCCGCTCGCGGAGATACCGGCTAATACTGCGGATAACGTGGTCTTCACTCCAGGTGGAACGATAAGCGCCAACAACGTCCAAGATGCGATCCTTGAGCTAGATGCTAATGCTATCAGTGGGGACTGTCCACCGGATGGCAGTCTATATTGTCGGTATGCGACTCCAGGTGTGCCAGGCAAATGGCTGAAGAGTCCAACGGGTATCGCTGATGCTCCGACCGACGGCAGTACTTACGGTCGGAGCAGCGGGGCTTGGGACAAGGTACTGTCGCTCGACAATGGCGGGACGCTGACCGGAACGTTGCAGGTTGGGACCGGTGGACAGATACTCGCGCCCGACCCCACTGCCCTCCAGCAAGTCGCCACGAAGAACTACGTTGATACCCACGCCGGCTCAGGAGGAGGCGGAGGCGGAACCACGGTATACGTCTCTGACAACCCACCAGTAGGGGCCCCGGCAAACTCTCTCTGGTGGTCCTCCTCTGAGGGCCTTCTCTACGTTAACTATCAGGACGTTGACTCATTGCAGTGGGTCATTGTCTCCCCCGGTGGTGGTGGTGGTGGTACGACTGTCTCCATTGGCCCGACTCCACCGGCTTCGCCTGTCGCCAACTCGCTGTGGTGGAACAACACAGATGGATGCACCTACATCTACTATAACGACGGGACTTCCAGTCAGTGGGTCTTGTCGAACCCAGTCCCAAGCCTTACTGGACTTGCTAATCTCATTATCTCCGATACTGCCCCGACCTCAGCACCGGTCAACTCGTTCTGGTGGAACTCAACTAATGGTACGCTTTACGTTATGTATAACAGTGGCAGCGGGGCGCAATGGGTCGTTGCCTCACCGACGATAAATCCTGCTGCGTATGTCGCCAAGAGTGGCGATACGATGACGGGCGAGCTGATTATTACATCAGGTGGTTTAAACGTTACAGGTGCCTCTTATTTTGCTGGCAATATCCAAGCTAGTGGTACAAGTGCCTCTTTTGGAGCAGGTAGTACTGCTCCAGCCTCTATTGTAACTGTCAACGGTGGGAACGCTGGCACAAGTGGGGGCGGCGCTCTCTCGATTGGTAATGCTGGCAGTGTTATAATGGGAATTGGCAATTATAGCACGTTCTATGGAGGTGCCTTTAGTGCTACTCCAACGCTATATGCTAACGCTCAGATCTCAGTATCCAACGGGATGCACTGGTTAAATGGCAACCTGATTTCGTCGAACGGCACCTTTCAACTAACAACGCAGTCAGGCATCGGCAGTCCACCAGTTAATGCTGGCATTCTTCTGTCTTATGTTGGTGGTAGTACTCAGTACGGAATGGGCTTCATTCAACAGCAAGACAATACGACTTATCTACAGTTTTATAGTGCTGGTGGCACTGCAATTGGAAGCATTAGCCAGAATGGATCAGGTACCTTGTACAATACCTCCTCCGATGCTCGCTTGAAGGATGACGAGAAAGACTTTGACGGGTCAGCAGTGATCGCTGCGTTGAAACCGAAGAACTTTAGATGGACTAAGCAAAAGACCCGCGCCCATGGACTGTTCGCTCAGGAAGCGATTAAGGTTCATCCAGAGGCAGTGACTCACGACGAGACCACCGACGATTACTTTATTGACTACTCCAAGTTTGTGCCTGTGCTGATCCGCGCCGTGCAGCAGCTTCAAGCCCGTGTCGACGAACTCGAAGCGAGGAAGTGATGGGCCTTAACTTTCCAGCTAATCCAACCATTGGCCAACTCTATCCTTCGCCGTCGGTCCCTAACACCCCGACGTGGAGTTGGGATGGCCATGCTTGGGTCACTGCGGGTCTTTCGACACTTGATGGGGCGATTCGCTACGACACATCGCAGACACTCACACCCGCACAGCAGGACCAAGCGAAGATCAATGCCTATTCCGCGCCGTTCGATGCGCTGGCCTTCAACGGGATACAGGTCAACGGGTCGTGCGAGGTCAGTCAAGAATTTGCAGCTGGTGGTGGACCCTTCACCTTGACATCTGCGACCTACTTGTATGCTCAAGATGGTTGGGGTGCGTATCAAGGGTCTGCACCGCTGACGATGAACTTCTGGCCAGGATATACTGGTGCTGCGCCCCCCGGATTTTCGGCCTCCTTAACATTGACAGTGGGAACCGGTAAGCCGTCGCTTGCCGCAACTGATCAAGTCTTTTTGCAAAATATAATAGAAGGTCGCCGCATCGCCAGATTGGGATGGGGAACGGCCAACGCTCAGTCGCTGTCAATCGGCTTTTACGTTTACAGCACTGCCGTTGGGAACATGGCTGTTTGTGTCTTTAACGGCGCAGCCAACCGCTACTACCTCGTCGACGTGGCGATCCACGCAAGCAATACTTGGGAATATAAAACACTAACAGTGCCCGGAGATACGGCGGGGACTTGGACCGCAGATAATAGCAAGGGCATGATGGTCCGGTTCTGCTTTGGCACAGGCACCACTTATCAAGGGACTGCTGGATCGTGGCAGAGTGGTACTCTTATGAGCGGCACGGCTGCGACAACTAACCTTGTCGCCACCGCAGGTAATCAAATAAGCATCACAGGCCTGATCGTCCTTCCAGGCATCGAGCTTCCCTCGGCTGGACGAGCGCCGTTCATTATGCGGCCCTACGATCAAGAGTTGCAATTGTGCAAGCGATACCTGCAGATCATCGCAATGGAAGGGGCTGGAATTGCAGGGATCTCGACGAGTATAGACTTTGCTGTGAGGCACTCAGGCATGCGTGCAGCTCCATCAGTGAGTGTGACAGCACCGATCTCGCTGACGAATGTTACATCTCAGAACGCTACTCAATCGGCGGCAAACGTGGCCATCGTTGGGAGTAATGGACCTGATTATGGTATTTATTCATTTGGGAATTTTACTGGGTTAACGGTAGGACAGTTATATTTACACTATCCGTCATTTACTAGTGGCACAGGCTTCTTGAAACTTGACGCGAGGCTGTAATGACATCACCACTCGACTTCCCATCTTCCCCGACCACAGGCCAGACCTATCCTTCGCCGCCTGTCTCGGGCCAACCAGTCTACACGTGGAACGGGTTCGCTTGGACCACTATACCCACCCCTGCTGTTGTTAGCAGTCTGTTCGTGGCGAAGGCTGGCGACACGATGACAGGAGGGTTGTTACTCCCGAGCGCGACCGTCACTGCATCGACTCCATCCACGTCAACCACGACTGGCGCGTTGGTAGTTACAGGCGGCGTTGGGATTGGTGGAGCTGTTAACGCTGGTGGCGCAGTGACCGTCACCAATGGTAGTGGTCTCAGTCTATCAGCTACGCTAGGTGCTACCTTTGGCACCGTCCCTCCTGCCAACGCTCCCAACATCGTCACTGTCAACGGCACCAACGCTGGTACGGGTGGTGCCGGTTCTTGCTTTTCTGTCCAGAATGGTGGAGTTACAATATTAGCCGCAGGCAACAAGAGTGGTGTCATCGGTGGTGCCTATGACGCGACGCCGTATATCTACGGGAAGACAGCGGTGCAGGTCAACAACGACTTGAATGTTCAAGGACAGGTGATATCCTCAGGTGGTGGCAGCGGCGGCTTAGCTGCATTCAATCTCCTTGATCGTTCTGCCAACTCGCAAGCCACGGTACTCTATCGGAACAACAACGTGACCTTCCTCTATGACTCGTACAGCGGCGAGTCACTGATTTGTAGCAGCAATCAGTACGGCAATGTCGGCACCAACAATGCTGGTATGCAGACGAATTGGTGGGGCGGATTCGCTGGATTTGCCGGCAACACCAGCAACGGTTGGGGGATCAGTGCATATTATACCGGCGGCCCTTCCAGTGGGGCCTACTTGGCTCGCGTAGATAACACTGCCGCCTACATGATGGCATTTTATTATAGCGGCGCGTTCGTTGGCAGTATTTCAACCAATGGGTCGACAGTCTCTTTCAACACGACCTCCGATGCTCGTTTGAAAACAGACCAGTTGGTATTTGACGGCACAAAGATCATCGCGGCGCTGAAGCCGTACAATTTCAAATGGAAGAAAAGTGGGCTGCGTTCATACGGCGTGTTCGCGCAAGAAGTGGAGGAGGTCTTCCCAGAAGCGGTCCATCACAACGAGGAGACGGACAGCTACGGCGTCGACTATTCTAAATTCGTGCCGGTCCTGATCCGCGCCTTGCAGCAGGCAACGGAACGGATCACGGCGCTGGAGGCTCGGTAATGGCTATAGACTTCCCAAGCTCTCCGATAGTCGGCCAACAGTTCACAGCGCCAAATGGTGTGATGTACACTTGGACCGGCGGTCACTGGACTATTGTCTCGCCGCCTCCTGCAGGGACGGTAATACAGGCTGGTGGTGTTACGAGTGTTCCGAACGCATCCTCTGGGGGCGGGATATCCAGCTCCAACGTCCAGTCCGCGCTGAACGAACTCGATGCGAAGAAGCTGGCCTTGGCTGGTGGGACTATGACGGGGAACATTATCCTCGCTGGCGATCCAGTAACGGCAAGCAATCCGAGTCAGGCCGCGACGAAAAACTATGTCGATCAACAGGTGATCAACGCTGGCGGTGCTGTCCAGCTGGAAGGAGATGTTGTCGGCGGTCCTTCAACTGGGTTAGTTAACACATCTATTACTAACGGCGCTGTCACCTTCGTTAAGCTCGCCGCGGCAGCCATAGCATCGACCGCTCAGTTCCTCGGGAACGCGGTCAGTCTGCTGCTTACAACGGATCAGGTCTGGGCGGCGGCGGTCCCCGCCACGCTGAGTGGAACAGTCGTGACACCGACGCTTAATGCTGGGATCAACTTCAGCTGGCTTTTAACCGGGGCGAGCACAGCAAACAATCCGCTCTCGATGAAGCCGGGACAGTCGGGCGTGTTCTTTCTTGTGCAGGACTCGATCGGGAACCGGACAGTTACTTGGGGCAATCAGTACAAGTTTCCAGGAGGAGTAAAGCCGACTCTATCAACCGCGCCAAATGCTGTCGACATAATCTCTTACGTCTGTCGATCGGCGAGTGAGATGGACTGTACGTTTGCAGGGAATTTCGCTTAATGCCGTTGCCTGGCTTGGCTCACTTTATGGTGCCTCCTGCGTCTGCGATAGTCGCGGGCGTCACGCACTTCTCTGTGACGGGACCGGGATCAGCCTACACTGGTGTGCCAGTATCTTACACCGTGATGGCGCTCAATGCATCGGGCGCGACTGTCGCCAGCTATACAGGTTCAGTTAAGTTCACTAGTTCTGACTCTGCCGCGGTACTCCCCACTAATAGTACACTGATTAGTGGCGTTGGTACCTTCAGTGTGACGTTCAATACTGTCGGATCACAGGTGGTTACAGCGACGGATACTATCAACGCCGGGGTGAGCGGTACATCGAGCGCGGCGACTGTAACGGTGCCAGCCGCGGGCGCGACGCACTTCTCTGTCACTGGGCCAGCCTCTGTCAACGCTAGCCAGTCGTTCCAGATCACAGTGACTGCCCTCACATCAACCGGCGCTGTCGCGACGGGCTACGCTGGCACGGTCCGGTTTTCAAGCTCCGACGGCACCGCCACGCTCCCCTTCAACTCGACAGTGCCTGGTGGCAGCGCGAACTTCACCTGCGCGTTCAACACGCCTGGCAATCAGACGATTACAGTGACTGACATGTTAGTGGGCTCGATCACTGGCACATCAACTGCTATCGCTGTTGGACCTAACCCGAACATCGCGACCCACTTCGCTGTGTCTGCGCCGAGCACTGCATCATCAGGAGTCGCCTTCAGCTTCACGGTGTCCGCGCTGAACGCCTTCAATAGTGTTGTATCGACTTACGCAGGCGCGATCAACTTCTCGTGCTCTGATGGCGCTGGCACAGTGCCTGGTAGCTCTACGTTGCCAGGTGGGTCGAGGACGTTTAGTGGAACGGTACGAACGAATGGGACTTGGGTGATTAGTGTCTCGGACGGCGTAATCAGCGGATCGTCGAATGGGATCACAGTCACCAATCAAGTGATACCTGGCAGCGCGAGTTGGGGACCTGGCTCGTACAACTGGCCAGTGCAACCGTTTAATTCGCTGAGTATTACCGTGGCGGGAGGTGGTGGTGGTGGCGGAGGTGGTGATCCCGGTGATAACAGCTCTATTCCTTCGTCAGGAAATCCTGGCGGTGACAGTGGGTTTGGTAGCGTTGTAGCGTATGGTGGTGGCGGCGGTGGAACGTACCAGGTGCCTGGCAGCGCTAGCGGCGGCTCTGGAGGCAACGTTACTACAGGTGGTGGTGGTGCTGGCGGAGCTGGTGGTGTAGGTGGCTTAGGCCCTGGCGGTGCGGATGATGGAGGCGTTGGTGGCGCTGGTGGACTGTGCACTAGCACGTTCTACTCGTGGACCGCGCTGGGCTCGAGCGTTGCGGTGAGTGTTGGCTCGGGCGGTTTAGGTAGTGGGGATGGACAGTCTGGTGGCGATGGTAGTGTCTCGATTAGTTGGAGTTAGCTATGCCTAGTAAATCGCCTGCACAGGCGCGACTCATGGCTGGGGCGGCACATAATCCAGCCTTCGCGAAGAAGGTAGGAGTACCGCCAAAGGTCGCGAAGGAGTTTAATCAAGCCGATGCCAAGACTGGCATCCTCAGGAAGAAGAAAAAGAAATGAACATAGACGAACAGATTCTTGGAGAGCTGCAAAACATCCGCCGCGAGCTGACGTCGATCCGTCAGTTGACCTCACAGTTCGTGAACGCGACTGTCGAGGCTGAGGCAGAGGTACCGGAGCGGATGAGACGATTCGCGATGTATATGCACGACGTTCACGATATGCTGAGCATGTATCGTGAGACTGGCCATGAGGCGCCACCTCACGTTAAGGACGAGGCGAACAGGTGTGATGACAGGTACAGGCAGATTCTGAATGACCTGTACAAGGACGCGGGGACCTTCGAGAAAATCCGCCGGGAGATGGCGGAAGATCCTGAGAACCGCTGGGATCACACAAGGCAACTAACAAAGAGGAGTAGAACTGATGAAGCAAGGCCAAGCGAGTCGAAGCACAACGGAGCCAAAGACGGAACCCAAGTCGAAAGCGGTCAGTGAGACTGCCGTGAGTCAGATTGGGTCACTCTTGGCTTACAAGAAATCTTCGCTCTATGAGGGGCGAGGGTACGAGGCACCTAAGGATAAGGCTTGTGATTGTCACAAGTCGGGTAGCCAAGGGAGACACTGATGGCTGCGAAGAAAGAAGAGGAACATCTCACCGAGGTACAGAAGCTCGCTGAGGAGGACATGGAGGACGCGAAGAAGTATAAGTCGCCCGTCGACGCTGAGCGCGTGAGTAAGCTGGTGAAGGCGGTCGATGGTCTCGCGGGCTTCCCGAGGCTTAGCCACATTATGGGTTCGCTGAGCCGTGAGCTTAGCGCACTCGAACTGAAACAAGAGGAGACTGATGCCGAAGAAACCGAGGAGCATAGCAAGAAGCTTCTCGAAGCTCAGGCGAAAGATGCGAAGGCTGCAAAGGAAGCGGCGGAGAAGGAAGCTAAAGAGTCCCCTCCTCCGGCGCCACCGATCCAGCCGCGTGACACAAGGAGCAAAGCAGGATGAAGTCAGGACACGACATACTAAGCGACTACGGTCGCGACGTCGACAAGCCTCAAGCGCCTCGCGCAAAGAGCGGGGGCGTGACAAGCGCAAAGACTCTCGACTATGCAAAGCCAAAAGGCCCCACAAGTCAAAGCGATGAGGGTCCGGGCCTGCATGGCACTAACCACGGCTGTGGACCACAAGGACACCACTGATGCCTATCTCTGAGGTCGATATTGCTAACCGCGCGTTGGCCTTGTTAGGGACTCGATCAACCATTGCCTCTCTTACTGAGAACTCGAACGAGGCACGTGCGGTTAGCACCTGGCTAGAGCCGGTCAGGGATGAAATCATCCGAATGGCACCCTGGAACTGCGTGACGACTTTCGACAATCTTGTCTTAGCTTGCGCAGCACCAGGGACTCCAGAGAACCCAACTACAGGAATGACAACATGGGGAAAAGGCATACCGCCCCCGCCGTGGGCCTACGAGTACCTGATGCCGCCGCTGTGCCTAAGACCAAGGTACATCGTACCACAGTTCACTACCGGTTTCGCGTCTGGAGTGCCTATAACGACGGCTATCACAGGCGGAGCACCATCGTTCTGGCAGGGTCCACCTGTACGGTTCGCTGTCGGGGTAGATCAGATAGACCCATCGACAGGGAAGCCACCTGTAGCCCCGGCGGTGGGAGTGGACACGAAGGTGATTTGGACTAGCCAAGAGGACGCGATCCTCTGTTACAATCGGCAGATCACCGACCCGAATATCATGGACTCGCAGTTCGTTAACTGCTGGGCCGCGGCCCTCGCGGGAAGGACTGTGTTTCAACTAACCGGAGACAAGGCACTAGCTAATTTGAAACTCCAAGAAGCCAACAGTCAGATCCAAGCTGCCCGAAGCGTGGATGGGAATGAGGGCTTGACTAAGAACGATGTCACGCCCGACTGGATCAGGATACGCGGAGTTGATTACCCAACTGATATGGGCTGGACTCCGAATATCATGTTCGATTGGGGCAGTACTTTAACAATGTATTGAGGTCGGTATCGTGGCGAGTTTCTAGGAATATCTTGCTGATGGCAGACAATATTATCCAACATTCATTCTCTGCCGGAGAGCTGGCGCCAAGCCTCCTCGCAAGAACTGACATTCCTAAGTACAAAGACGGTGCCGCGGTAATGCGGAACTTCTTTGTCGATCATAGGAGTGGTGCGAGCACACGTCCAGGCTTTGAGTTCTGCAATCATTGTGTCTATGGTAATTATGCAACGAGGCTTATTCCATATCAGCTGTCCGCTGACTCCACGTTCGTGATCGAGTTTGGCCACGAGTATTGCCGCTTCTATACGAATGGTGCGCCAGTACTGGAAGGGTACTTGGCGATCAGCATGTTCTATCACGAAAATCCTGCATGGATTGACGTGCCAGGGCATAGCTATACCGCAGGGCAGTCGATTTATATAACCGGCACTGGCGTCCCGCAGCTAGACGGCCGCATGTTCACTATAGGAACAGTGAGCGGGATCGAGCTGGAACTCTATACGACAGACGGCCATCCAGTTGACGGGACTGGCTATGGAGCGTATACAGCGAATAATGGGTCGGTCGCGCGGGTCTACACAATCAACTCACAGTACTCTTACCAGGACCTCGCGCTGCTGAAGTTTTTCCAGCTGCAAAGCGTGATGACGCTGGTCCATCCGTCGTATCCAGTCACCACGCTGCAAGCGGTGGCCTACAATAACTGGTTCTTCAGCTCTGTGAGTTTTGGGACGACTGTCCCACCACCGAATGTGAACTATATCGCTACGACGTCAGGCGGCTCGACATTCTACAGCTACGTCGTAACGGCAGTCGATATTAACAATCAAGAGAGTGTCGCGAGCAATCCAGGTAATATTGCGAACGCAGTGAATATCAGCGCGACAGCTGGAACGATCACACTTGGCTGGGACGCTTCCTCCGGCGCAGTTCAATACAACATCTATAAGGCTGAGCCCTCGTTCAATGCAGCGCCTCCCTCGGGTGCGGCCTATGGGTTTGTTGGGTCAGTCACTGGAACGCAGTTCACTGACTCGAACATTGTGCCTGACTTCTCTCAGTCACCGCCTGTAGTGAAGAACCCCTTCGCTAATAACAACTATCCAGGCTGCGGATGCTATTTCCAGCAACGCGCGTATTACGCTGGCTCGACACAATACCCAACGACCTTCTGGGCTTCACAGCCAGGCATCTATAACAACTTCAACACCTCCGACCCGGTCGTTGACAGCGACGCGATCACAGGTACGCTCGTTAGCTTACAGATTAACGCGATAAAATCAATGCTGCCCATGCCTAGTGGGCTAGTGCTGCTCACGGCCGCGGGGGCCTGGGTCTTATCGTCTGGGCAGGGTGGACTGGCTACTACATCGGCTGTTACTCCGGGTAATGCTACAGCTACTCCGCAGGCATATAATGGCGCAAGTTATATTCCACCGATCGTTGTCAACTACGACATCTTATATGTCCAGTCGAAGGGCTCGATTGTCAGGGATCTCTCTTATAACATCTACGCTAACATTTATACCGGCGCTGACATATCCATTATGTCTAACCACCTGTTCTTCAACTATACGATTACTGAATGGGCCTGGGCGGAAGAGCCGTGGAAGATTGTTTGGATTGTCAGGACTGACGGCGATATGCTCTCCCTTACTTATGTAAAAGAGCAAGAGATGATTGGATGGGCTCACCACGATACCGCGGGTCTCTTCAAATCGTGCTGTACAGTTCGCGAGGGCAACCTTGATGTGCTGTACGTTGTGGTGCAGCGGCAGATCCAGGGTCAGCTCGTTCAGATGATTGAGCGAATGAGTGAGCGGATTTTCGACTACGGCGTGGAGAGCGCGTTCTGCGTTGACGCCGGAAAGCAGACGGCGCTTTGGTTCCCGCAGACTACGCTCACGTTGTCCTCGCAGAGCGGGCCAGTGACATGCTCAAGCGATCAGGCTGTGTTCAGCTCAGGGTGGGCTGGCGGCGTTATTATCCGCGCTGACGGCGGGATCATTCGAGTGACAGGATATATTTCAAGTATCGTGGTAACGGGTGTCTGGTTGCAGCCACCACTTGAGATAACGGAGGAGCCAGAGGTCGAAGCGTTCCTGCCTCCATACCCACCGGGACAGTGGTCAGCGGCTTCGCCCAACACGATCTTCTATGGACTGGATCACCTCGAAGGACAGACTGTCTCGATCCTAGCAGATGGTGTTGTGCAGCCACAGCAAGTTGTCACGAATGGCAAGATAACGCTGACAACGCCAGCCACTAACGTCATCGCAGGTCTGCCCTACAGTTGTCAGCTTAAGACGATGTATCTGGACGCTGGTGAGCCCACGATCCAAGGGAAGCGCAAGGCGTTGCCGAGTGTAAGCATTCGTGCGCTCGAGACTCGCGGAGTGTTAGCCGGGCGAACGTGGAACACGCTGACTCCGGTAAAGGACTTCAACTCGAACATCGTGCAGCCTGGGTATTGGGCACCCCCGCTCGTGACGGGCGATGCCTACTTTAAGCTCGATCCGCTGTATGATGTACCGGGGCAGGTGTGTATGCAGGTGAATGATCCTGTGCCAGCAACCATACTGGGTATTATTCCTGAAGTGGTTGTCGGAGACACGTCTGGCGGCGCCGGAGGTAGAAGGTGAAGATAGAGACGGCAGGACAGCATTGTGCGATTCGCCGAGTGTACGGCTTCACGGACGTGCTGGGCTTGCTGGTTGGGACTGAATATGAGCATGATAGGGTCTCAAAAGCTGTTGTAGAGAGTGCAATGAGGAACAGCAACGAGGCTTGGGTAGCGACTTGCAATGGGGAAACTGCTTGCATCTGGGGACTGACTCCCAGAGATATGACGGCAGATGAAGCATATATTTGGTCGCTGACAACGGACGTAGTACGGAAGTATCCCGTGCTGTTTCTGCATTGCACGAAAGACGCTATGACGGAGATGCTTAAGAGGTATAGTAGATTAGTAGGCCTGTGCGAGGACGAGAGGTCTAAGAAGTGGCTCAAGTTATTTGGTGCCACATTCGGCTCGACTTATCTCGGATACCAGGCTTTTGAGATTAGGAGGAAGTGATGGCAATGGTTGCGATGGGCGCTTCGCTCCTTGGTGGAGTATTCGGCGCTATGGGCGCTATGGAGCAGGGTCAGGCCCAGTCGAATATGATGACCTATCAGGCTCAGGTCGCGCAAGCAAATGCTACGATCGCAAGCCAGCAGGCTGCGTATGAGACGAAGAAGGGCGAGGTTGCAGCGCAAGAGCAGGGAATAAAGACTAAGGCGAACGTAGGAGCTATCGTCGCGCAACAAGGCGCTGGGAACCTTGATGTTGGCTCGGGATCAGCGGCAGATGTCAGCGCGAGTGCGGAAAAGCTCGGTGTTTATAATGAGTCGCTCGCGCGGGCGGACGCAGCGAGGAAGGCATACAACTATCAGGTGGCGGCGTTTGGAAGTAGTGCTCAAGCAGGGCTAGATCAGTTTGGAGCTCAGCAAGCTATAACTGGAAGTTACTTCACCGCGGCTGGCGATTTGATTGGCGCTGGCGGATCAGTCGCAGGCAAGTGGTATCAATATTCTGGTGGTAGTAGTGGCGGTGCGCCTAGCGCATTTACGTAGGAGTAGGTTATGCCAAGAATACCTTATGATCCCGGCGGAGGGGATCAGCCGAGTCAGTTCTACCATATGGAATCGTATGGGCCTGGTTCGCGTCCAATAGACATACACACCGATCCAGTGATGTTTGGCAGCTCAATCGGGGCTGGGTTAGAGAAGATTGGTCAGGGCTTAGATAAGACAGCAGAGTCTTTCTACAATATCCAGAATTTCAAGGACGAGGCGACTGTCAACAACGCTGTGACTGACAACTTCACACAACTTGCCGCTGAGACGGAAGAGTTCAAAAAGCTCCCAGTGCCTGAACAGCAGAAGCAACTTCCTCAGTTCCTCCAAAGAGTCAAGGATTTAACAAATCAGGGCTCTGCCAATATGAGTCCTAACCAGAAGACTCAATACGATCGACAGACTCTCTACAACGTCAGGAACCACATCAATACAGCTGTGACCACGACGGTGGAGAATGGACAGAAGTATACGGTCAGCTCTCTTCAAGGACAAACCGCTACGCTGATGGACAATACAATGGCTAACATCAGTGACGATGCAACTGTCCAAAAGAACTTCGCTCAGATTAAAGCTAACATAGCTCGTGAGGCTGAGATTAGCAAGGTAGCGCCAGAAGCACGGGACTTTCATGCTAAAACGCAGATGGGTGCTGTTGCCAGAAAAATCATAACAGACTTAGTGAATGGACCGACTCATGATACTGCACGCGCGAAGGACATCTTGGGTAAGCTGTATAACAAGGATCACGAAGATCAAAGTCATATATTAGGAACGGAGTTTGATTACTTGAGCAAGGTTATTCGTGAGAGAGAACTTGGTAATGCTACGGATCAGGCCTCTCACGGGAACTTCACTCCAGTGCCAGGATCAACCCTCCCGCAAACCAAGCCAACGACTCAACCGCAGAAGAAAAGCGAGACGACTGGCAGTGGACTATACAATCTAGCCAGCTACACTCACGATGATGAGGACGCTCCTGTTGCTCATCCAGGTAGTCCCGGCAGTTCGTTCCTCTCTGCTCGTGCAGGAAGTGGTGTCGATACGAGTGGGCTGGCACCAAACTTCGCGAGTAGACTCGAGACAGCCATTCGCGCGGCTGAAGCACAGACAGGCGAGAAAGTAACCATCAATGACGCCTACCGTGACTCGCACAGACAAGCACAGTATTACGCGAACTACACTCGCCGACCAGTAACGTGGCAAGGTCAGACCTACATGCCTCATGGCGGAGGTGGACTCGCCGCTCCTCCTGGGCGGAGCCGTCACCAGTTGGGCCAAGCGGCTGATCTAAGACGGGGCGCTGTCCTAAGCCTGCTGAGACAATGGCATGAGTCTGGTGTGCTTAGAAGCCGCTTCGGACTAGAGTTCTTACCAGGCCGCGCGTTCTACACTGATCCAGTTCATATCCAGCTTTATCGTGGCTGGGGCGGTACGAGAATGGCAGGAACTCAATAATGGCTGAATTATCGGATATTGCTGGTGCGGTACTGAACCAGCCGACAACGACTGAAGATACTACATCGACGACTCAACCTGAGACGACGGGGCAAGCAACAGCGGAGCAGCCAACTGATCAGGGCGCGACGGACCTAGCCACCGAGAATCAGTGGATGGCTGGCCTTAACAAGTGGGCTAATGATAACTTCGCTGATCCAGTCGAACGCCAGCATGTCATTGATGAGTCGATAAGGAAGAGGCGTAACAGGCTTAGCTCTGAAATAGCTCTCAACAAGATGCAGCTGGCTTCAGATAAGACAGGCCTTAATACAATCTTATATAATACTGAAAAGTTCGGAATCGGTCCTCGTAATGAGACCGAAGCTATGCAAATCGATCCAAACTTCTCTAAGATGCTCGCAGACGCCAAGAGCCGAAATAATGATATTCAGAAATATGTAGATAGTGTATTTGCACATAACTCTAAACAGGACCCACCCTTCACTGACGATCGACACAGAAAATTCGACGCCGCAGTTGGAATCATTCGAGATGCTATGGATGGAATAAAAGACAAGGACGAGGTTATAAATAAGCTGAATCCAGCTGTATTAGACTTGCCGAAGGCACAGACCCAGGAGCTAAATCGAAGGCTTCAAGGACTTAGGCGCAGTAGATCTGTTGAAGATAAGCTAGATGTTTATATGCACTGGGCAAATGACATCTTCAGTAAAGAGCTTGGCGCAACTCCAGATGAGGACACCCGTCTGCAAGTTAAGGGTGCAATGGAGGTTGAACTAAAGAGAGCACTGATAGCTAAGGGTGGTGACTCTCCAGTGCTTAATAGGTCTGACGTCGAGCAGGTCGCCAGCAACGTCGTTCGCGATCGAGCGGATAGAAGTGGCTTCTTTGGCAGCTTTGCTAGCCCACAGCGTCTGTACATGGTTCCGAAGGACTTTGAGAATAGTCCGGAGGCTCATGAATGGTCGATGCTGCATAAAGGCGCGACGCCAACTCCCGATGCTTTGTATGACCTCTATCGTAAGAAGCAGACTCAATGACAAACACGGACTTTGATTGGACGACTCTAACCAGTCGCGGTGGTGGTGGAGAAGCCCCAACCGAAGAGAAAACTCCGCCCGCTTACGGCTCTTTCAGCTCACCAGCAACTGCTACCTCGAAAGCAGTCGCCGACGCCAACGCAAATGCTGATCAAGCCGCGAAGAATATTGATCTTGCGAAACAGCTTGGTATTTCAACAACGGCTGTTGCCGGTGATCCAGAGGCTGCGAAGCGGCAAGTTAATGCTGGCAATGCTGCTTTCCGAGTTATGAGCAGCCCAATACTTCAGCAATACATCAATCAGAACCCAGAAGCATCAAAAGTCTCCAACGATGACTGGCAGATGCTCGGGGATATGGGAGAAGTAATTAACCAGTTTCCAAAGGGTCTAACGCCTAAACAGGTCTGGCAGGGAGTCGAGCACGGCGCTGATGCGCTGATGATCGCTGGGGGATTGATGCCAGTTTTTACTGGTCCTGTTGGCCTGCCAATCGCAGGGCTTGCAGCCATCCCATCTATACTGATGCACAGCTATGATATGTTTGATCGACTGAAGACAATAGCGGAGACGCCGGAAGTAGATGATGGCACTGAAGAAGGTGCGTTCCGCGCTCGGCAGATGCGCAAAGATCAGGATGATGCTATTGTAAGCCTCGGTATGATGCTTGGGGGACTGAATGCGGCTGCGCCAAAGGTATCGAAAGAAAGCATACTCTATCGTTCCTCGCCGACAGAGATTGATGCTTTTCTAAGGCAAGCTGGATTTGAGCCAGAAGGACCTCGACCGGGAGAGAGCCAGGGGCAATACGATCGTAGGAAGATAGATGAGTTCTTAGCTGCTCGCGAAGCGAAGGGACGAACTGGCAAGGAGACGTCGATCGCTGGGCTATTGCCTCCGCCAGACAAGATGACTCCGCTGAGCGAGGAGGCGTTGAAGGCCGGCAAGATGCCGCCTACTGGAGCGGACGCACTTATAGACAAGTTCAAGATGGAGAGCGCCGCGCACGATCTTGAGCTGTTCGACAAAGTATTTGGCATGGCTCAGGTCACGAAGACTAAGGGCCGATCGCCGGAAGCGCTTGAGAGCTTCTTCAGGATACCTTTCGGTGAGAATACACTCTCCGTTCCGTTGGAGGCTGTTCAGAAACTCTACGACAATCAGATGCCCGCAGTTGGAGACAAGCTTCTTGGCTTCGATAGCAGGATCGTAGATAAGTATAATGCCGCGATGAACTCTAACGAGGACATTCAGCTGTTGATGCGGCAGGTCCTCACTCATATGGACCCATCGACCTACCAAGCGCTGAAAGATGACTTCGTGCTGCGCAATGCTGGTGTGAGTAATAACGAGGGGAAGGAGATAGGGAAGCAGAAGGAACCGCCGGTCTCGACGCTGGATAAGCTATTAGAGAATCTGGATACAGAGTACGAGAGTCTCGATCAAGAAACAGTGAGTGACAAGGACTATCTCGAAGCTTTGGAGAACGCAATTAATGTTGGTGTTAAGCCAATCGCAGAGCGGTTAAAAAGTGCTCAGTGGGCTATGGATAATAAGCGCCCTGACATTGCAGAAGCTTTGGCAGCTCGTGCGGAAAGTCGAGCCCAGAGTCTTAGTACTGTACCTGATGTTCCCGAGGATTCTCCTCGATATGTGAAGGCCAAACAGCAGTTAGAGGATCTTAAAACTCAAGCGGTAGAGGAAGCTAATAAGCTAAGAGAAATCGCTGGCCCCGTCAAGGTTAAGGTCCGGCCACCGAAGGCAGAACAACCAGAACTGTCTGTGCTCTCTAACAGTGGCAAGATTATGCACTCTGCTATGAAACTGGCGGAGCGTTCGATTTACTTCCAACCACTCTTTCAAGATCAAAAAACTCTCTCACTAACCAAGCCAACCTATGCACGTCTGTTCAATCTGATTGAAGGTGCAGAGAACGAAGATTTTCAGAAGCTCTTCGCTCGCGAGACGAGGCTCGCTAAAAAACGATTGTCCCCTGAGTGGGAAGCGAACAGAAAGCGGATGGAGGAAGAAGCCACTATTGATATGAAGTACGAGAGCGGGATCGCGGCGGACAAGTTCATTCGAACCGGGGTGCTTCCCAATGGCGCAAGGGTGCCGGGGCGGCAGAAACTGCTTCGATCGATCGTGGAGAGATTCGTTAAAGCTGGACAGGCTCCGAAGGAAATTCTCGATCTCTACACTCACCCCGAAGGTGTGCCACCAGATGACATAGCTAGCAAGCTCGATTTCAACTCTGGCGCTCAGATGATTAAGGAGCTGGGCAAGTATCTAAGAGATAAGGGCGATCAAACGCCTGCTCAGTATCTAAAAGATCGAATTGACGAAGAGACGAATACTAGGATGGAGCAACGCTACGGCGATTTGTCAAAGAACATTTTTGATGAAGCGACTGAGGCTGCTCTTGCACAGTATCACATCGACATTCTCGATGCTGAGATGAATATTATTAGAGAGAATCTTGGAGACCAAGCGCCTGAATACGTGTCGAAAGAGGACCTAAAGAAGAATGCACTGCAAGAACTTGGTAACAAGCCCGCGGGCGAGATTCAGTCGGAAGTGTTTAGGAAAGCTTCTGAGAAGAGTGCAAAGCTGGCGTTCGACGCCGCCACCAAGAAGGATTGGCCCACAGCGCTGAAGATGAAGCAAGCGGAGGTTATTGCGATTTACAAGATGAAAGAAGCGCTGGCCTTCGAAAAGCGATTTAACAAGGCGATGGACGGCATCCTCAACAAGTATGGAATGAATCGAACGCTGTCAAACGTGATGCAAGACAGTGTTAATCAGATTCACAATATGATGCGAATGGTTGGGCTGCCTCAGCCACGCGAGAACTCTGAATTATCCGCCGCGCTGGGAGGCCCTACTTCACTCATTGATTACATCCATAACAAGGCTATGAGTGGCTTCGATCCTATCGTCAACACAGACCTTCTCTCAAAGAACACGCGCTGGGAGAACTATGACTTCTCCAGGTTCACAATGAACGAGTTTGACTCGTTCATGGCCGGGATTGAGAGCGTCGATAATATCGGCAGGCGCGAGAAGTTCCTTGACAATGCTGGCAATAAGATCGACTTTGAACTGGCGATAGAGCAGGGAATTAACGAGCTTACGAGATACAAGCCAGTTTCAGAGACTACAATTCCAGCTAGAAACTGGATTAGAAAGACTGACGCCTTCCTACGAAAACCGGAGCAACTGCTTGACTGGGCCAGCGACAGTGAACCTCTTGGTATCTTCAACCAGATATTCAAGAACTTGTCAAACGCGAAGATTGGAAAGTATGATGATCTGAAAAAGCTGGGTCAGCAGATAAAAGCATTGAGAAAGCTGGCATCTGTTAAGGAGATGCATAAGATCATAGGAGAGAAAATAGATAATCAAGTGTTGATGGATTGGAAAACTGGGAATCCAATGGTTCTGACCCACGCCGATTTACTTGGTATGATGGTCCACTTTGGTAATACGAGTAACTTCGATAAGCTGACCGCTCCGTTTGAATGGTTGGGACAGCAGAAGCAGCTTGACCCTATAGCTATTAAGATGCTTGTGAAGGAGAATGCTACGAAAGGCCACTGGGACTTCGTGCAAGGGTTATGGGATATTATGGCTGACCTGTGGCCACGTGGGCAGGAGCTAGCGTGGCGAACCTCTGGCACAGCGCCGATGGAGATAAAGCCACGGGCACTGTCTACAGAGTTTGGAGAGTATAAAGGTGGTTATTGGCCGCTCCGCGCTGATCCAAGATGGGTAGGCCCTCGTGGAGATGCTAGTAATGTTTTTGGGCTCGATCGGTACTTTAGAGCGAGTCCACCGAGCAGGTGGGATCATGCTCGCACCGCTGCCGCGTACCCACTGAATCTTGACATCTCGTCTGCGGTTCCACTCCTTAGCGAGTACATTCACGATTTGAACTTTCGCGAACCGTTGATGGATGCTGCGAGGTTCTTGCTAGATAAACGTATTCAACAGCAAATGAACAGTGCTCTTGGCGAGGCACATCAAAGACAGATAGAGCCTTGGCTTGCTTATATAGGATCTGGTAAATCGGTAAACGATCAGTCCTTAGTGGCTCTAAATGAGGCTGCTAGATGGAGTAGAGAGCGGATCGTTACGGCACAGTTGTTATATCGCTTCTCGACTATATTAAAGCACTCAGTCGCTGCAGCAGTTGACAGCTTTGGCGAGGTTGGAATACCACACTTCTCAAATAACTTCGTGAAGATATGGATGTCTCCGGATAGCCAGAGATTGCAGCAGGAGATATATGAGAAGTTCGGAGAGATTCGTCATCGTGCTCATGATCAGGATCGAGATATTGGAGCGAGGTTAGATCAGGCAATCGGCAATCCAAGCATGTGGAACTACGCTATATGGCTGGGTGCTCAAGGTACTACCATCGGCGATCTCGCTACTGCCTATCCTACCGCGCTTACTGCATATGAGCAGGCTCTAGAAGCTGGACATGATGAGGATACAGCTATCTATCTAGGGAATAAGGCTGTTAGGAACGCACATGGCTCATCCGGTGTTACTGATCTAGCTCCGATCATGCGATCGAATGACTTGACAAAGTTATTAACTGTCGCGTTTAGCTTCTTCAATCATTCAGAGAACAGGATACGGTCGATTGGTAGAGATGTAAAGACTGGAATAGAGGACTTCAGAAATAATGAGACCGCTCGCGCGTACACTAAGTTTGGGAGGGCTGCATGGAGAACTTTGTTTTATTTGGCTATTCTTGGATATGCAGAACAGAAGGTGGAAAAGGGAATGGGTCATGCTCAGACGTGGCCGGAGTGGCTAGGTGAGCAAGCAATGGACGAGGGGGTTGGAGTCCTGCATCAGGTGATGGGAGCCTATCCTGTTGTCAGGGACTTCTCCTATGGAATAGGTAAGGCAATCCAATCTACAGCTGCTGGAAAGAAGATACCTCACGACTTAATGCTACAATCTGATCCTATGATTCAGCTTCCAGAAGCTATAGGAAAAGGAATATATTCGACGTATCAGACTGCAATGGGTCACATGCCTGAACGAGCGCCACACGACGTAATTCAAATGCTTGGATACTTGGCAAACATACCAGGCTCTGGTCAGATAGCTGAGTCCACTCAGTTCTGGTGGGACCTGCACGAGAATAAACAGCAGGCTGAAAATCCATACAGGGTTGGACGAGGATTATTACTCGGCAAATCACATCCAGAGGAGTTGCCGGGGGCGAAGAAGGGCTGGGGCGGATCGCATAGGAGTAAGTGGTGATCTTGGAATTAGTGCTGTTGACTGCTCTCGATGGCTCCCCGCTTTGGGTACAGCGCTGTGACATTCAGATCCTGCGCGAGGCGAACATACAGTGCCATCATAAAGGTGGAGCAGGCATCAAGGTACTTGGCACCTCATTGTGTGTCAAGGAGACGGTGGATACGATAAGGGAGATCGTCAATGACAAAGCTTGCCGGTAAGGTCAGTTGGTTCGGTGGGCCAGACGACGAAGGCGTCAAGCCTGATGAAGGGCTCGCCTTTATCTACAACGTAGACATGAAGCCAGAGCTATTCCTAGACTACCAGCCCGAAGGCACGACAGGTCTCGCTCGCCGCCTCAATCCCGAAGTCTACTACATCGCCACGCGCTGGGACTACGACGAGACCCCTAAAGATGAGCTTCTGAATATAATCTGTTTTGTCTACGCGCCATCGACGGGCAAGGGTTTCCTTGCGTACCCGGCGGACTGGGGTCCACATGAATCTACCTACAGAGTTGCGGACATCAGTCCAGGTTTAATGGATATGCTCGGTATAGAGACGGACGACGAGGTAGAGGTTTATTATCCAGTCGGTGTCCGGTTCAGTGGAGTATAGTGCGGGACACCCTGCTTGAACTCTACTTTGAGCATGTTCGACTTAACCATAGTCTCGATCGTCTTTGCCAGGTACGGCGAAGCCACTCGATGCTTGAGGAAGTCGTAGAGGAAGTGCTCAGGCACTGGGCCTCCGATCGTCTTGTATATCTTCATTAGGTGATCCCGAGTATCTTCCATCGCGAGGGCCTCTGGCGTCGTGGTCATCTGCCTGAAGATTTCTGGCATAAGGCTCTCAGCTTCAAGGAGCCAGGCCAGAGCTTGATGAAAGTCCTCTGGGAAGACTTGCAGCTCATGTCGATGGGTCAGCGCCGCCACGACACCGAGCTTAAGAACATGCGCCGCACGTCTGCTTCGGTAGTGCTCTAGCCTGCCATGATCCGGCACTGGCTGCTCACCACCTCTTACCCAGTTCTGGATTTCTCTTTGGGCCTCCAGCGTCCACATCGCTTTGCCTTGGAACTTAGCTATTAACTGAAGATCGAATAGCAGGTCTTTGAAGAGCTGGTCCCTTACCATTCCATCGTCTGAGTCATCGAACAAGTCCATCCCATTCGCGGCCTTCTTCCCATAGACGAAGATGGTTCGCGAGGTAAAGCCCTGGTCCCATGCGCCCACCGGCAAGAGCGTATTGAGATACGACGGGGTGGTCCCAGCTAAGATGGACAGCTGAGTCTTCTCGATCTTCAAGTGATTAACCTTGCCAGTGCGCCGCCGCTCTTCGTATAGTTCGCAGTCGTAGATTTTCGTCAGGACTCCCATGATGGAAGCCTCATAGGCGGGGAGGAAGTTCTGAAGCTCAGAGCTTATGACTTGGAGCGAGTTGTAAGTATCGTACTCAGGGAAGGTGATGTTACGCTTTGCGAGTGCTAGCGCGTCGATCAGTGATGCGGCGGTTACAGACGACGGCGCAAGATGCATCTCATCTACACCACGCAGAAGCTTCTCACACAGTGAAAGAACAACCGACTTACCTGAGCCCGGTGGGCCAACTAGAACAACATACAGGTTGGGATAGAGGATACCTTTCTGTGTCTTATTCCATACCTTGCGTTCCAGTACAGAAGCAATAACACTGATCGCTGCCCACTTACGCCACATTTCAGGTGCCTCACTTCCGTCAGTGAGATTGACGAAGGAGGTAATCCAGTTGGGTAGGCGGCGGACGCTTTCTTGTGCGACCGTCCTTACCTTTCCACTTTCGAAGGCCATCGGTATTTTCTTTCGAGTACGAGGACCAGTTCCAGCCCACCTTGGCCTCACTAGGGATCAGCAGAGTCCGACCGTGCGACAACTCTAACGGGACTTCAATCGCTTTCATTACTACAGGTATGATCTGATCTTCCAGGTCTTCGGGATATTGGATCAGGATCGCATCGTGAATTTGGAGCAAGAGTTGGCATATACCCAGGCGCCATACGTTTAACATGCCTCGGTTTAGAATGTCTGCGACTGAACCTTGCGGGTTATATGCTATAGCTTCGCGAACAGTAGCGTCATCATTACGCCTGCCAAAAAACCAGCGCCGCCTACCAGTAAGACTATCCAGGTATCCAGCTTGAGCGAGCTGTGATGCGACGGCAGCGTGCCATAGTTGGTGGGCTGGGAAGGCTCGAAAGTATTTTGTCTGGAAGGAGGCAATGTCCTTGGCTTCGAGTTTGGTGTGTTTTGCCATAGTAATAGGTTTACCGTTATAGTTCGTTCCGTGTCCGAGGACCTTCGCCATATGTCTATAGCTATGCTGGCGGTAGAAGGGTCGCTCAGCAACTCGTTTGTCTTGTTCCAAATCCCCGGTCCAAGGCTGATCGGCCCATGCGAGCCTGCAAACCGACGTGTGCAAGTCCCCAGATTCACAGGCGTCAAGGTATCGTCCGTCATGAAACAAGTTCCATTCTATTGCGCCCACTAGCCGGGACTCTGCTTGCTCAAGGTCGATGTACGCGAACTTCATTCCTTCGTCAGAGACGAAAACGCTTCGCAGACGATCCTCAATGTTCTGCAGGTTCGTTCCAGTTCCGAACTCAGAGAGGCTAGAGCTGAAGCGTCCCGTTGAAGTCCCCGCAATATTGTAGGAGGTACGCATTCGACCGTCTCTATCAATGTCTGTTTGCAGGACACTAATCTTTTTTGATATATCTCTAAGTCCGAGGATATGGCTGATAAGCGGCTGTGCAAGGAAGTAGCTGTCAAGTTGCTCAAGGGCGTCACGGTCGACTGTCGGGGTGTATGTCCACTGTCCTTTAATGAGACGACGTTTCTTGATTGGGGGGATTCTGAGTCGCTCATAGAACAGCTCCATTAGTTGTTTGGGGCTTGCATAGTTAACGCCAGTCGGCATACCGATGCCATCCTTCACCATCGCATGAAGGTTGGCATTGAGTTGCTGTATCTGCTTTTGATATTCGCCGATAACCCTGTCGCGGAGTTCGAAGTCCACGAGCACACCGCGAATCTTCATTTCCAAGACAGGCGCCTGAAGAGATTTAGAAAACTCGTAGGTGGCCCTAGTCGTTTCGGTCAGTTGAGGTTTCAGTACATTCAAAACCTCTGTTGTCACGCAGCAATCCAAACCGTTGTAGAGCCATAATTTCACGGTCTCGGACTGCGGCATTGTCAGAGCTGTTAGCTCGTGAGTCTTTATTGATTGCATCGTCCTCGATCCTTATTACTTGCTCACGTCGATCGGGCCGCAGCCATCTTAGATGGACTTCCTTTCCCAGACGGGCAGCTCGAACGATCCCCCAGACCATGCCAGATGTGATCCCAAGGTCCATGTATACTGCGACGAAATCTGCAACTTGGAGCCAGCCCGCCGCAGCGTTAATACCTCGCATCCGCTCCACAGGGATCTTATCGTCAAGTATTCCTTTCTGTGTATAGAGAAGGTGTGATGCAAACGGCGATTCTCCTCGATCAAGAGAATCTCGAATGCATTCACGACTGTACCTGACATTCTGAAAGCTCCCAGCGAATGGAGATTCAACTATAACTCTCATTTTAGTAGTCCCTGCTTCCACAGAGCAGTTCTCTTGTGCAGAAGAAGGCGCGGACTCTCATGCAGCTAGGTAGCCAGTACAGATGTCGCTGCTACTAACGATTGGACGACACCATGCAGTTGGGTCATCGTGTGGAACAGCTGGACGCCATATTGGAGGGTTGAGAAAGCAATAGCCTGTGGTGGTGGAGCCGATAACTTGATAGAAGAAACAGCTGGCGCATGTGTTGCCAGCCACTGGTGTTCGTACATCACTCATGTTAGTCCTCCCTCTTAATCGTTTCCTTACCCTTCCGCATTAGCTTCCAGCTAGCCTCATTGGTATAAACGCTGCCCAGGAAGCCCAGCCCCTTCGGCGACTCCGGTTGGAGTGCATGATGAAGGAGCATAGTATCTTCGTCGTAGTTCGTGACTGTTATGCCGTACCCTCGCCAGAGGAAGGTGATGTCATACAGTCCGTTCTGTCCGGATTTAGGCTGAGGCATAGCAAGTACTCGTCGAACAAATCGCCACGCTTCTTCCTCTTCTTGAGGATTGTCCCAATAGCTACCACCTGGTTTGCGAGGGTCACAGAAAGGAATGACGAGTGCCGTCTCTGGGTTTGGAGCGAAGCCGATGCAAGTGATTTGGTCCCCTGCTGTTTCAATATCGAAGCTGATACTCTCACAGTGAACGAGATGTCTGTCATAAAACCACTCCATGTCGCTGAGCGAAGGCTCTATGTAGACGGTTCGCTCGGGTCGTCGAATCTCGGGATACTCGGACTCGCGACGGGCTTTGCAGAAGTCGAGGACTGTGACGGGGCGGAGGGACCACTCCCGGCAGACGGCAGATGGGTGATAGGTTGGGAGTATTTTCGTGCCGTTTGCTTCCGGCGCCGCGGTAACTGTGATAGCTCCCCGAAGCTTACTAATTCCTGTAGTAAGCAGGAGTGCCCAACATGCTGTGTTACCCAATGCGATAATAATGTTTGGCCGCACTCTTTGCACATCACTGTATAGACGCTGTACCTGGGGTAGAAACTCTGGACGAAGGTATTTCCCCCTGGATAGTGCGGGCAGACTACCTGTAATCGTGGGCTTTGGACTACAACACAGGTTTTCGATATCGTTCGTAGGTTTAGGTCTGAGGTTGAAGACGTTTGTGACATAGCACTCACTCCTTTTTATGTTTGCCTCACTAAGCATCCGCCATAGCTCGTAGCCGGTAGGCCCTACGAACGGGGATTGCATCCGCTCTTCCTGCTCGCCCCAGGCCTCGCCGACGATCATGATCTTACAGAGCATAGTAGTTGTTCTCTTTCCAAGGGCACTGATCGCGGAGCATGATGCAGCCACGTCTAGCGGATCGCACTGTCGATCCGCGGACCCAGACTATCTTATGACAGTCAATACATCCCACTGATGTCTCGTATGCACCGTAATATACCTCAACCTTTATAACACGTCTACCACCTGGCTTACGCTCTCCACGCCACCACAAGTGTTTAATAAAGAAGTGACTATCAGTATTGAGTTTGTAAGTCTCTGGTCTACGAAGCAAGTCTCTTTGTATCTCTGATACCTTTTTCTTCTCATCATCAGTCACATCACCCCTAACCATTATCCTGTTAAGGAGTATCATTCCACTTCTGTTATCCTCCGAGAACTTCATCACCTCATTCCCCTCTTACATAGATGAACCTTATTCTCTTAGAAGGATAGTTCAGATTATTTAAGCGAACTAGTTTCCCTATCTTAAGCTTAACCATAGTCTGACTAACACCTATTCTTCTTCCAATAGCTTTGTAAGTCAGTCCTTCGCACCGAAGCATGAAAGCGTGTTCAGCAGTGGCTTCATGATATATAGAGACGAAGTGCCTTCGCATTTTGAACTGATGTTTGAATGGATCTGTCATCGCCTCATTCTCCTCGCTGCTTCTACATTGAGGTTAGCACGTTCAGTAAAGTCCTTGTTTATTTCTACGCCAAGTATGTGCGCTGCTCCAAGCGACTCGGCAGCACGAAGGGATACTCCCGAACCACACGTAGGGTCGAGGACGAGAGAGTTCTGATCAACGAACATACGGAAGAAGTGACGCAGTACTGGCTCGGCCTTCGTGGACATATGGCTGGTACGGTCGGTAGGAGCTGCGTAAGCATTACTGACACTACTAATAATCTTACGATCGCCTCGCGATCCAAAGAGACAGGTCTCGTAGATCCGTCTCGGTCCACGATGCGGATCTGGTAGCAATCCGATATTGTCTGACTTAAGCCAAACGAGTGGAAATGGGTCGATGGAGAAGGGGGTGTTAGATTGGAAGAACTCAATAGTGTCTGCGTAGTGGTGCATGGAGAACCAGAACATGATGTGAGCCGATTCTGCACATATCTTGTCCAGGTTCGTGGCAAAGGACTCGAGGAGTTTCCAATAAGAAACCTCGTCATCGTCGTAAGATCCGTGAGTGGCAACGGAGCCGCCCTGTTTAATGTTGTCTGCGTTGATCCCATATGGGAAGTCACAGTGAATAAAATTAAATCTAGGTCCTTCATATGTCTTCACCCATTCCATGAAGTCGGCATTGATGATGGAAGGCGGGTTCTTCTCGACAGTGACGTTGATACTTTCGCGCAGGGCCTGAAGCGACTTCTCATCTCGTCTGGAGTTAGATCGCTCCGCGATACCGATCGCAGTTGACAGGCGTGGGATTTCGTAGATTTTTGGATTGACCTTGGCCTCGCTCGCGACCATGAAATGGCTGGATAAGTGTTGTGCAGATAGGCCGATGGCTTCAGCTGTCTTTGCCTGGGTCCAGGTCTTATCTTGCGAGGCGCGAGTATTGTGGTATTCGATGATGGCTCTATTCTGATCTGCCCAGCTAATGTCGAGCCGTTTAATATTCTCTTCGAGTTCAATGAGCTTCAAGGTAAGACTTTCTACCTCGTCAGTGTACTGGACAGGGATTGTATCGTGACCGAGCTTTTTACAGGCCATGTACCTGCGTTCTCCGGCTACCAGCTCGAGGTCGCGAGTGACTGTGATAGGGTTTATGAGGCCAAGACGATGGATCGAGTCCATCAAAACGTCTAGATCCTTCTCGTCGATGTTCCGGCGCTGACGAATGTCACGGTGGACTATGATCTTTTCAAGAGGTACAGTGTGGAAGGAACCAGACGTCATGACATTCTCCTGGGCTGATACATACCATAAGATTATCTTAGCGTATGTATCTATCTGGGAAACCCCGCCCCAAGGGCTAGTGGGACAGCGACGAGGGGCGGGGCCAACCAAGGTGGTTAGTACTGTTACACCTTGGCTGTTGCTTTGACGACCTGATAGATTTGAGTACCGTCGTCTGACGCTTGATGGCCTAGAGTGACCATGACTTGTCGGCCCATAGCTTCGGGGATCATCGCGCCGAGGTTGGTCACGGGGACTCCTAGATGTTCATTGAGGAACTGCTTGAGACGCCACGCCGAGTCCGGCGTAACGAATAGTCTGTGCCGGATCTTCTTATCGCTGAGGGACTGACCATTCAGCGTATCTTGCAACGCTTTCTGATCCACGTCCGGTCCTGGCTGCACTGGCTTCAGATTGAAGTTCACACAGTCTGTGTTGTTTTTACCAATCTTCGCAAACTCGGGTTGACCGTCAACGATGCACAGGTATGTTCCTACAGGTAGGGCTTTCGGTGCTTCGATTTCATCTGCTGGTCGATTGAGAATATCTGCGAAAGACATATCAGCCATCTTACTAGTCCTCTTACTTGGGTTGGTAGGTTGCGGCTTTGACCGCCCACATCGCAGCTTCTTCGTAGGCCGTTTGAGCAAGTGCTGCGCATCGTGCTTGCTCGCCGGTTAGTTTTAACTTCTCGCAATAGTCAATGATCTGAGCTGTGTTTCCTTTAATCCAGTCCACATCACTATTATTAGACGGATTAAAGCTACCACGAACTCTCAGCAGCCCAGGTCCATTTCCACCATGCTCGTCTCGTGCCATGTTAGCTCCTTACTGTTTTAAAGAAGTCCGCTAGTCCCGTCTCAATCGGCATTGACGCTGCCATCTTGAATGCTGCTGGGTTCTTCAGGTCGACCAGTGCTGTTGGCAGCGTTTGGATAAGGCGCTTGCCGCTCGTAGTCTGGCAGAGCGCCATGTTCTCGAAATAGGCAGGGATAGTCGGGCCTAGTGCTTTCCCCACTGAGGACGGGTAGCCCTTCATTGTTCCATCCGGCCTGTCCTGCCATGACACATGGCTGACGACGATGACGTGAGCCTGGAAAGAGGCCGCAGTAAGTAAGGCAAGGGTTTTCTCCACTCCTTGCTGAGCTGTGTGATACCATTGTCTAGGGTCCTTCACTGTAGGGTTCAATGCTCTGGCCCAGTTGAACGCTGCATCACTGAAGAAGGTCAAGCTGTCCATAACCATTATGGTTTCCTGACCCCACTTCGATGGATCGCTACCGTCTGTCCACTTCGACATCAGTTCAATGCCGCGGGTGAACGCCTTCGGCATACCCGTAACGACTGGACCTAGAGGGGATGGTGCTAGCTGATCGCGAAGGGACTCAAACTCAACCGCCCCAAGCAGGTTCGGACAGTCCCGCTTGAGGATGATAGGGAGGATACCCCCAGCGAGCTTGTTGTCAAAGTCCCAGACGCGTAACCGATAACCGGCTTTGACAAGGCTCGCGAGGGCGCCCGTTTTCCCTGTACCGGAATCTCCGATAAGAAGGAGCTTGACGAAGGCAGATTGTTGTGCTGTCTCAAGAGTCGGCATTTGGTATTACCTTTATCGTGACCTTCACGAGATCACCTGCGTTGATGGGAGGTTTATCGGTGCTTATGCGGAGTGCTTCGTGTGATCCTTTCAAACTCATGAACCAACCGAGCGATGCTTTCTCGTACTGAGTCGTCTCGCCGAACCCTGACTTGTACAGGTGCTTGAAGCGTTCCTGAATGGTTTCGACCTGCGCGTAGAACGCGTAGACGGCCGGGATTTTTACCTTGGGATTAGCGGGTTCCATGCTCGCTTCTCAAAGTCAGAGTGCAAGAACACGTCGCGGACCTCCGGACTCTTCGAGCAGACCTTCCGGAAGTGACAGCCACCATACTTGTGGCAGCTTTTGTCGTTTTGAGGCCACTTGCCACGCTCAGCCATCTGCGTGGCTATGAAGAACCAGTAGCGAGAGTCCTCTAACCACTCATCAATCTGAGCGTCAGTGCGATAAGTAAAACCACGACTGAACCGAGTAAAACCGACTGCGATCTGTGCAGCATCTATAATCACTCCTTTGACTGGGGTTTGGTAAATGATCTTCGAGGCAAGGGTGTAGAGAGACATTTGGTTGTCGGGGTCGTACTGATCGAAGTAGTTAGGCGCCAAGGTGGAGCTAGTCGTCTTTCGATCCATGACGTAGACACCGTTGGAATAGTCAACGACTCGATCCAAATGTCCACAGAGGACATAGGGCTGTCCAGCTGCTGCATCCCAATCGAGTTCAAGCTTAAACGATAGTTCTACAGCAGGCTTCCCATTGGCCAGAATGACTGTCTTAGCAGGGTCGTCCTTGAACTGTTCAACATACCAGATCACCGATCGAATGAGAGTCTCGCGGGTCTTAGCGTTGTGCTCTGACACCCACGGCTTCCCATCTTCCCACGTCTTGAGCAGGAGCATCCGCACCGTTTCGATCAAGGCGATTTCATGGTTCGCCCCGACTGCCCGCATTTGGTCATAGTGTTCGAGGCCCTCGTGGTACAGTGAACCAAACTTCAGGTTCACTGCTTCCGCTTTGGGCCTCCATCCGACTATCATACTGTAGTAGTATTTGCGCGGACATTCTTTGAGCCAACCTAATGACGTGGAGTCCCAGGCGAACTGTACGTTTGTGCCTTCGATGAAGGGTGTTGCTGGTGTTTGTGCGTCCATAGTCATGATCTTTCAGAGGTCATTCAGGATGTTGTCGAGGTTAACGATCTTTTCGCCTGGCTCTTTCTTGAGCATCTTCTTCGTCGCGCCAGCGCTTTTATCGCCCAACGCAAACTGGTTCCTCTTATCGCGATAGTAGGCTATGATCTCGGCCAGGTCTTCCCGCGTGAGTTGAAGAGGGTCTTTCTGGAATAATGCTTGTATGTCGCTCATGGCTTGCCCCACATTTGAAGTAAAACGACAGCGATCGCTATTCCTAGCGACGCTGCCAAGGTTAAGATGCCTTCTATCTCTGAGTTCTCAGGTTCCCACTTCGAGGACATCAAGGACACCCTCGATCCGTAGCGGTGGAGTGGTTACTCTGTTCTCGGTTCTCGCGCGATGCCCCATGACAAGTTCGCGGATCACCTTGCCCGCTCCCAAGTTGCCGTGCATCTGCCTTAGCCATTCCCAGTCTCCTTCTCTTAGATTAAGCGTAACCTTTTGCAGAGGGTACGTCTCTTTACGAGCAGTCATGTGCTCCTCTCAGGTAGCGGAGGACGAGCCGAAGCTCGCCCCCCTAAGTGAAGCTTACGCCGACGCCTCTTCGCCTTCCGGCTTCTGAGGGATAGCCGCGACGAGATCGGCCAGATCGCCGCTCGCAGCCGCCTGCGCCTTCTCGACCCGCTCCTTCGCCAAGGCGAGGATCTCGGGGTTCTTCACGAGCAGCTTCTCAGCCGCTGCAGTGATAGCCTCCGCGGCGACGTTCTTCAACGCGACACCACGGCGCTTCAGTGCATCGCGAATCTGCTCCTTCGCCATACGCATGGCCTCGGAACGGACCGGATCGCGAGGCCCACCGACGCGACCAGCGCCGAACTCGTATTCGGCTGCGTAGTCATCGAGTTCCTCCTGAAGCTGAGCGATCACATCGTCGCCCAAGTCCTCGCCGTTCTGATCCTTTGCCTCCTTCACGGTGGTCGCGAAGTTGTTGCGGAGGTTCTCAGCGAGGGTTTGGTTCAGAGCATTGGCCTCACCGGCAGAGCACTCGTGACCGTCTTTGAACGGCTTCGGCACACGGAAGTTGATGCCCTGAATGAGAATCTGCCCGTTTTCACCCGTAGTCATATCAACCATTGTCATTCTCCTCGTTTGATTTACGCGGATTGTTCCGCATTTCTATGATACATATTCCGCCGGTAATGTCAACCGTCTATGACGATTATTTTTTCACCTTCGGCTTAATGTTCCGATTTACTGTCTGCAAGTCCTGGTGGCTGTCCTGTCCCCTCCTCTATTGTGTTTCCCTCATCGTCTACCGTTTGCCAGCGAACCTTCTCAAGAGAGTTCGCTCGCTTCTCAATAATGACCTTGTGGGTTCCGCTCTTTCGGCAGACAAACGCGGAGTAGATCGAGGCTCCGTGCATGATATGGCCTGGATCGGGATACAGTATTTTGTTCTGCTCCCGATCCTTCGCGACGAACGTCCACAAGTCATAGAGCACCTGATTACGAGAGTTCGTATCCTCAAACGACAGTACAACGCGATAAGGATAGACAAACGCCCGGTCAAAGTACTCCTTGAGATGGGAGTACGCTGTTATGTCTTTACCTCTACCCATCCTCTTCCTCTTTCTTCTCGAAGGTTTTCATATCCACTAAATAGAGCGCCTTCTTCGCTCGAGTTTCGATCACGTACCTGATATTCTGTTCCTGCTCTTGTTCTTCTTCAGATACGGCGTAGGTCGAGGGGATACGCCACGCATCCAGATGGTACACAACGTCCCATTCGAGTCCCTTTGACTTGTGACCGCTGAGCAGTTGAATTGGTCCACTTCGTCGAAACATATCCTCAGCGTACGCGATGGCTGCAGCGAGTGTCGGACCGAAGCCTGCAAACACACACATACACTCGGCTTTGTCATGGATACCAGCCTCGCCCTTTCCTTTCAGGAGTTTCTCTGATTTCCACCTGTCGATCGCGTTAAAAACCTCGTCCTGTGACATAAGGTCAGACCCAAACTTCTTCATCGTCTTGATTAGATTCGGTCCAATGTCAAAGCCGACCAACTTCACTCCGCGGCCGCGCTTCAAGAGCTTGAAAGCTAGGGTGATGAGCGGGGCGTTGTTCCGGCAGATGATCGCGGCGCCGTCCTCGATGCTATCAGCAGTCCAGTGGTCTAGCGACCGTACCTGACCTTCCGCCGCCCACTCCGGCCACTTCATGTGAGGCACTCGGAACCAAGCGTTCTTCACCACCTCGCGCGGGCAGCGGAACGACACGCTCAGTCCCATTTCCTGCATCTTGAACTGCTCTTTCATCGAGCCCATGCCCGAACTCTTCGCACCTCGAAAATGGTAAATGGACTGGAAGGGATCACCGACAGCGATTAGACGCTGAGTGACGAGCTTAGTGAGCATCGCGTGGTTTATCTCGGATAGGTCTTGAACCTCGTCACACATCACGAGCGGGTAGCGAGGAAAAATGCCTCCGAAAAGCGTGGGCATGTAGAGTTGATCGTCGAAATCAATGTTACCTAAGTAGGCTTGGCGTATTGACTCCGTGAGAGCTTGATCGACTAGTTCCATATCCACGTCATCTTCGTCCTGCGACGTCCAGAACTCCTCATTCGAGATCAGTCGCGTGGCCTGAGGGTACTTTCCTTCAGGAATGTAGCCAGCGATTTTCGCTTTATTGACCGCCTTCAGCGTTTCACCGAAGACATCATAAGCAGCACTCCGCTGATTGCGCGGTAGAGCATCGACGATTTGTTTGAGGATGGTGTAGGACTTTCGCGCGTCTAGCGTTACCTTGCGCGAGCAGGTTTTCATCCACACCCGATGGCCTTGCGAATTAAGCGTCAGGCAGGTAACGTGGCCGGGCAGCTTCTTCGACATTTCATCCGCGATCCTCTTATTAAATGCTAGGCAGAGGATCGGTTGAACGGGGTGGTACTTACAGATAAACTCAAGGGTGCTGGTCTTAGCAGCACCGGCTAGGGCGTCGATCATCAGATTGTCGTTGCATGACAGCACGAAGTCGATGATTGCCTCTTGCTCAGGCGTCGCGACTAGAACAACTTCCCGCTTCCCGTCGAACTTGCTGAGTGTATATTTGCCGATGACTTCAGGTTGAACTTCAGCTGATAGGATGTCTGCGAGACTCATCTTAGTTCACCTCTGGTGATGGCCGGACCAGTTTGTGTGGTCCGGCCTGATTTAACGTAGTAACCTTACCATAATCTGAGGTATTTGTCAATACCCCTTGTCACTGTTCTGTCTTAGTTTATTCCTCCTCTCGCGAGCGCGTTTAGGGTTTTGAGCATCCTCTTGAAATGCTCTGACACCTCGATCCATTGCTTCGCCCGCACTTGATCCTTTCGATTGTCCTCCATGCCGTGCAAGTGAGCCATCATAGCGGCGCTCTCTTGTGCTTGCACGACATGGTATCGCAGCTTGTCGTAGGTGTCAGCGCGAGTCGGGACTGCCATTACCATTCCTCTCAGTTAGAAACTGAGGAACTCGATCTGCCGCTTCCCGATTACTTGGAAGCTTCGAGAAGGTCTGGAAATGCTTCGCTTCACCAGACACCGCCTCGCTAAGTGACTCGTATGCGGCTCGCATGTTACTGATCTGCTGCATCAGCGCATTGTTAATGTCGTGCTGACGTTTGAGTTCAATCTCTGCCCGGTCGATCAAGTCCTTCGCTGTGCGAAGACCAAGCAGGGCATTTTCGTAGGAGTTCGCTTTCTCGTTCATCAGTTCAATCCTTTGTTATAGGCCCAACTCTGAAAGAAGCGCTTCTGCTTCCTTATCCTTCCGCTGTTTATCAGCGGTGGATTCCTTCATGGCCTGAAGCATCGAGTTATACTTTTTGTCGTGCTTCAGTCGTTGCTCAACCTGCCACTTGGTCAAGCAGCCATCCTCGGCCAGGTGCTTCGCACCTTTCGATCGATCGCGGAGGATGTTAGTGATAAGTTCCAGTCCTGCTGGGGTGGCAGGAAACGCGACGGTGTGGCCCTGGGTGAGACCGTCAAGCGGCGGAAAGCCGAGGACAACTGTGTCCCCGACCACCCAGATGCTCGCCGCGTAATCAGGTAGGTTCATTGTTCCCTCGCTGCAGCTTGATAGGCAGCAAGCGCCTCGGTCTTGCTCTTAAACATACCGAGGTGAACCTGCTTCCGCTTCTTGTAGATGCGTGCCTTCCAGTACTGATAGACGCGCTTCTTTCCATCTCGGGTAGTGTAGCGGACAGTTGCGAGTGTAACTCCGAGAGCTTTTTTCATCGCCAGAACACCCTGAAAATGCGACGGTAGAAGCCCGTCGCGCTACGCCGACCATTCTCAATGTTTGCGTAGTGGCTGCGGGTACAACCAATCCTCTGTGCAACGTCACGCTGAGACAAGCCGAGAAGCCTGCGCCGACGCTTCCAGCCGGGGCGAGTTGCAATGGCTCACATTTCTCATTCTCCAAGTTGTCGTCCTGTGCCGTCCTGTATGACTGGTGATGCTGCGCCATACCTTCGTCGTGCTGACGCTCTTTCAACTTCAGTTCTTCGAGGTAGGCAGTGTTCATCAGCGTGTCGTGCTCAGCGTCTTTAGCCAGCTGATTATCGCTCACGCCGTCAGCATAGCCCGACGAATAGGCTATTTCGATCTGCTTGTAGAGTTCAACGACAGCCTCATCGACTAGTCGTTCGTGGGGCGACTCAGGACCACCGAGAGCATTTAGAACAGGTCCGAGGATTTCGTACAGCTTGTCAATGGCTGCTTCTTCTTTCTGCTCTGCCGGCGTGTTGCCGGGAAGCATAGATGTGGTTACACCGGGAGGTAAATCCCAACCGAATTTAGTCATTTGCTTTCTCCGTTTGCTGAATGGACCGACAGGTCCTGTCCCTACTGTCGGCATCGCTGGGGCGGAAGGGCGCGAGCGCGGAGTTGACACGCATCTCTTACCCCGACAGGCCAGCATCTCGCTTATCCGCGCAAGAATAGCATGAGGTCGACCGTGAGACAGAAAACAATCACGGCGACTGCAAGCAAGTTAAACGCTTCCGTGCCTGGTACTTTCATATCGCTTGCTCGATGCTTGAGATAGCGGTCTCTAGTTCATTAACCGCTTCGTCCAGTTGAGCGATAGCGGCTTCCATTGCTTCGCCCTTCTCACCACCCTGCATGTTCTCGGGCAGTGCATCAAACGCACTCTGCTCGTCCTCTTTCTGAGTCTTTACCTTACCACGAACCTCATCGAGCAAAGAAATAGCTTCGCGTAGTGCTTTCCTTCGTTCTTCATTCATCGCCTGTTCCTTTCTGGTTGCGATTTAGAACTGTACCAAAGTCAAGTACCTGAACCAAAGATGTCGTCCAGGTCGATCTTAGTAATCCGCTGTGTCTGTACCACCGTGAGCTTCGGCTTGGCTTTGAGCCGATCCGTTGCAGGATAGTGATCTGGCATATCGTCCGGGAGCTTCCCGTCGAGGTAAGCGTACGGCACGTCGCCAGTTCGTACGTCTTGCAAGACCTCAATAGGCCAACTGTAGAGCGGAAAGGCTCGATGGCCTGACGTTGGAATGATCCAGGCATTTTCCTCTCCGATCTTCAGTGGTTCCGCGACGTCCAGCGTGGGCTCGCCTCTCACCTTGTGTAATATAAGGTAGATCATTAGTCGACCCTCGCGACTTCAAAATCGCCATTGGGCTGCACGACCGCGACCCAGGCGTGACGATAGAACACGACGAGTTCCTCGCGCATGAAAGCCTCAGCGAGCGGTTTCATCTCTGGATCGCCGGGATACCTAAGGACGTGGCCCTTGAGCATTTTGAAGCCCTTGAAAGGTCTCCAGCCGCCGCCGTGCTGATAGCAATCGTTAATCTGCTGCGCGGCAGACTTAGGATTATCCTCGTTCAGCCAGTACGGAATGAAGCCAAGAACCTCTGGGGTCATGTGCTTTTCGAGCATTTTCCACTTCATTGTCTTTGTCCTGTGGTGATGATATAACCAGTTTCGTCGATCTTCGAGTGGTCAAGCTCGTTGAACTTCTCGTGCGGGCCGTAATACCAGGCGGTATTCTGGTTCAGCACAAGGTCGATCTTCTCGACTGTTCCAGCGTCGGCGTATCCACCTTCGTAGCCGTGGATGACGACTCTAGCGTCAGGCGGCAGCATCTCTAAGATTCTGATTAGTTCTGATACTTTCATGTCAACTCTCCGAGTGGCCCACAGTTTTTTGCTGTGGGCCACTTTTGTCGTTAGACTACGCGTCGCTTACGCCGAGCAAGCAGCCCAAGGCCGAGCAGCCCCGAGGCGAACAACGGCAACGTGGCAGGGATCGGAACCTCGCTCACAGCCAAGTCAATTCGATTGTGCTCGAAGTCCGTGATCCCACCGCTCACGGAATCGGTGAGCAGGATGTTGAGCATCACCTCGTTATTGATCGCAGTGAAGGTGAAGCCTGACTGCCCCGTGCCGATCGTGCCCAGGTCGAAGCTGAACAGCCCGTCGTTTGTGGTGACGAAGGCTGTCACATCGCCTGTGCCCTTAAGGCTGAACACCTGAGTCGTTGTGCCGAGCACGTTATTGCTCGGATCAACCACGTCCCAGTTGATCGACGTGGTGTTGTCGATCTTGATGTCGTTGCCGCTCGTCGCCGAGGCGAACCCAGGCGTTAGATCGGTGTAGTCAACAAGGTCGATGTTCTGTCCGTTCAGCCCGCCGACGACTTCGCTGGTGCCGACAGACTCCGTGACGACGTTATTACCAGTCCCGCTAAGATGCGGGTCGAGGATAACGTCCGCATACGCTGGTGCCACGAAGAGGGCAGTGGCAAGTAGCCCCCATTTCAAGCTTCGCATTGGTAGTTCCTCTTGGTTTCACCGAGGTTTCCCCTCCTCGATGGCTGCTGGATAGCAGCGATAGCTGGCCCATTTAGGGCCAGCCGTCGCAACTATTCAAGGCCCTCGATCAGATTACTCAGAATATCACAGTGCTTTTTGCCGTTCTTGTTTGCCTCTTCAGCATACTCGATCAGCTTAAGGCAGGTTTCCGCGACCATCGACACCGCCTGCCCTGCATTCTGCGACTCCATCGCTTTCGCGATCGCCTTCGTTACGGTTATGAGCGTTTGATATTTGTAAGACTCCGCTAGCACGTCGATGATCTCGCGAATAGCGTCCCGCTTAATCTCTTGCGGGGACTTCGAGATCATTACAATGCCGAGTGCAGTGTACGCGCCGAGCTTGGCTCGAGCGAGCGGGCCGAGCTTCTTCAACTCTACGTCCAGTTCCGCTTCAGTCATTGTATTCTCCGATTATGGGATAAGTCCTGCCACATCAAAAGCCCACGCAGTCATCGTGGCAAACAGGATGACTAGCGCGAAAGCGAACGAGGCGTTCGCGATTACTTCATCGTGCTGCTTTTGTGTCATTAGTTGATCTCCTTTCGCTGTTCCATGCTCAGTGAAACTCCTCACCGTGCAAACGCCTGTCGCAGAACTCAGTGATTGCCTGCCACTCCTCGTCGGTCAGTTTTGTGCGATCACACCCACTGATCACGATATACTCATCGACTGTTATGATTAGCTCCATGAGTTCTTTATCCATCGTCGCCGACCTCCACGATCCAGATTGAGACGTTGCAAGGGAAATAGTTCTGCTGGTCGTCGATCCACATGTCTACATAATGCGTTGGATCAGACGATTCGCGGAACGTCCAACAGTTTGCATAATAAACCACGATGCTCATGTGCGGATCACATGGACTGGAGTGGTGATGTTGAAGGTCGCGACGTGTACGCCAGTTGTCATATTGAACAGGCAAACGTCTGCTTCCGCCGCTCGGATTATCTTGCTCGTGCGGCAGAGCTTGTTAGTGTATTCCTCAGCCATTTTGTCCGATGAGAACTCACTGCGGACTTCCCAATGCGGTTCACCTGTTGTTGTGGCAAACAGGATTATCTTGTAGCTATTCATCTGGTCAACTCCGTTGGTTTGAGTCGTTTTCCGATCACGACTCGGATGAATATGGGAGTATAGCACTAACTGCGATATGTGTCAAGTGTCTCGCGTGAAGTTATACACGAGAACCTAGCACATATCGCAGTCCTTAGATCGTTCTCTGGCCTAGTCGATCCGTGAATTACTGTAAGCCTTGAACCCGTACTCGCGCAGGCGTTCAGCCATCACCCGTGCGTGAGCCGTTTTGCGCTCAAGTGACTGGTTGTGTTCCGAGATCCAGATCTGAACGCCACCGCCAT
>Ga0126373_10000187_pt1 | contig 41715 bp, 28 predicted proteins | sample PanSoiMetPlot_11_FD_92545 | JGI IMG/M metagenome (GOLD analysis project Ga0126373, IMG submission 92545) | Tropical forest soil microbial communities from Panama - MetaG Plot_11 | ecosystem: Environmental > Terrestrial > Soil > Tropical forest > Bulk soil | place: Panama | collected 2016-02-17 | reverse complement strand
GAAGCCCTCCCGCTGGCAGCGGAGAATCTTTCACGGCTTGCCAGATCGGTCGATTGTGTAATTGCGCGTAAGTCTCCGACAAGCGACGGCGGCCATCGAGCTGTCGCTGCCTGGCCCGCGCTTTCTCTTGCGGCGATCTCACCAAGGTTGCCCGAGCCTGGCGAGGACGCTGGTCGCGCACTGCGGGCCGACGCTGGCAAGCTTCCAGGGCCACGACTTGGCTTCGCCAGCGCAGCCATCGGCTTCCGTCCAACCGTCGCTCCAGCTGCACGCGAGCTCCGCGCATGCCGGCCGCAATGTGCTCGCGTTTCACGCGATAGATCACGCCCTCCCAACGCACCGTGTAATCCGCGCCTACGGTACGGCTCTCCCGAAAGCTGAACACCGAATCCAGATTCATTCCCGCCGCCACCGCACGGTGGGCATCCCCGCCGAGTTGTGGCTCGCAGCGAAAGCGCTGGTTCCACAGCGGGATAAAAACTTGCTCCAGATACGCGTTCGCCATTTCTAAGTCCTTCGCCCCTACTCGGCGCAATCCCTTTACCAGCCGGTCTTGCGCGGTTTGGAAGGAGCGCTCAATGCGCCCTTTGGCTTGCGGCGAATGGGCCGCAATCCACTCGATGTTCAGTTCCTTCAGCGCCCGTCCGATCTGACTCAGCTGCTCTGCGGGAGCATCCCGGTGATGGATGGCTCGCGGCGTGACCTGAAACAAGCTGGCCTTGTCGGTGTAGACCGCCACCGGACGCCCATGCCGCTCTACATAACCCCGCAGTTGCCGCAGGTTCTCCTCACTCGAATCGTGAAGCACGAAGCTCGCCGTCAATTCCGACGTCGCATCATCGATCATCGAAATCAAATACAACTTCTCCCCACGCCCTTCCAGCCATTCGTGTTCGCTGGTGTCCCATTGCACCAACTCGCCATAACGTGCCCGACGGGGACGCCACACGTGTACCCTTTTCACACTGCTCCCCTTCGCTCGCCACAACTTGGCCTCGATCAGCCATTTCCGCAGGCTTTCCCGGCTGATCACGATCCCGTAGTCCGCTGCTAATTCTTCCACTGCTAGCGTGGGACCGTAGTCATGCCACAGCTTGGCCTGTTTTTTCTCCCGGAACAGTTCCACTACACGCCGCTTTACTTTCTCCGGCGTTTTGCGATTCGACGGTCGCCCCCGCAGCCCGTGCCGTAGCCCCTCATCACCCCGCCTTCGCACCCGCAACAGCAGTTCCCGGATCCAACGCTCACTCAACCCCAGCTCTGCCCCAGCCTGCTTCTGCGTGATGTGCCGTTTCTTCACTTCGTGCAGGACCTTCAGCCGGTCCCGTTCCTTTGTCGACATCCACAGTCCCTCTTCTCGCTCTGCCATGACCTATCAAAGCGGAACTTTCTACTTTGCACAAAGAGGAACTTTTCACATTGCGGCGACACAACAAGACGCACGCACTTGTGGCCCCATCACAAGAAGAGTACAGTTACACATTTTCCAGGGGGACACTCATGTTTACGCCGCCAAGCCTCAGCATTGCGTTGCTGATGATGATCACAAGTGCCATCTGTTGGGGCTCATGGGCAAACACCTACAAAGGTGTCAAGAATTATCGGTTCGAGCTCTTTTACTGGGACTACGCGATCGGAATTTTCCTAATTTCTTTGATTCTCGCGCTCACGATGGGGAGCAGTGGTCAGGACTCTTCCAGCTTTGTAAATAACGTTCAGGCCACCAGCGGTTCAAATATCATCTCGGCGCTCGTCGGTGGGGCCATCTTCAACTTAGCCAATCTGCTATTGGTTGCGGCGATTGACATGGCGGGCCTTGCTGTTGCCTTCCCCGTCTCGATCGGCATCGCCCTGGTGGTGGGGGTGGTGTTGAACTACATTCTGCAACCCAAAGGCAGTGCACTGCTGTTGATGTCGGGTGTTGCCTGCGCTCTCATTGCCGTTATCCTCGACGGCAAGGCTTACGGACACCTCCGAGCGGCGGGGAAAGCGGCATCTCGCAAGAGCATCGTGGTGTGCGTTGTGTCGGGTGTATTAATGGGTCTGTGGAGCCCATTCATGACATACGCCATGACGCGTGGCCGCTCACTCACCCCCTATAGCGCAGCAACATTTCTTACACTCGGCGCGCTGCTCTCCTGCTTCATCTGGAATGTGTATTTCATGAAGAAGCCGCTGGTCGGCGAACCGCTCGGGTTCGGTGGCTTTTTCCGTGCACCCGCCTCGGGTCATCTCCTTGGTCTGCTCGGAGGTTTCATATGGGGCACCGGCACGGTCTTCAATCTCGTAGCTGGAAACACAACGACGTTCGCGGTCTCGTATGCCATCGGCCAGTCCGCTCCTATGGTCGCTGCCGCCTGGGGTTTGTTCGTATGGAAAGAGTTCGCCGGGTCTGGCTCGCGGGCAAGACTGTATCTCGCCCTGATGTTCGTCTTCTATATACTGGCAATTCTGCTAGTGGCGAATGCCAACGGCTGAACTCAGATCAACCTTCTACCCTGGAGAATGCGCTACACTTGCAGCCGGGGCGGTAATGAAACAAATTCTGGTGACTCTGCCTATTGCTGTGGCACTGCTCGTCCCGTTCCGCCTGCAGTCCCAAGAATCTCTGGGTAATTCGCAGCCGAACCGCGCCGAACTCTGCGCGAAGGTCGATACTCTTCCCCGGGCAGCACAACGAGGCTGCGTCGAAAAGGTACGGGAGTTGTTAGCGGCGAATGGCATCGATAGCACGAACGGCAGCGAATCCGAGGCGATGACCACCGCCATCCGTACCGGCAATATGGAAATTGTCGAGCTCCTGATCCAGGCCGGCGCGCCCGTCAACCCGTCCCAAACTGTTCTTTGGCCTCCCTTATCCGATGCCGCTTTCACCAAACACTTCGAGATTATGAAGCTGCTGCTTCAATCGGGAGCTAAAGTCGATGCCCCGGACCATCGCGGCGTCACCCTTTTGGTGAGCACCGGCTTCTTCGATCCCAAGGTGACGACGATTCTTCTCGATGCCGGCGCCGATCCCAATGCAGCCGACCGCGAAGGCATAACAGCCCTGATGAAAGCCTCTGCTCACGGCCTCAAGGACACGGTAAAGCTCCTGATCGACCGCCACGCCAACATAAATCAGAAAGACACTCGCGGGCGCACCGCGCTGATGTACGCCGCCGCCAGCCGCTACTCCACCGCGATGCCCCTCCTGCTCGAAAACGGTGCGGATGTAACAGCCCGTGACAATGAAGGACGTTCAGCCCTCGACCTCGCCGATACGTCCAACAACTTGGGCGCCATCGCGATGTTGTCACTGGCGGTAAAGCGCTCCCACTAGACGGCAACAGCCCGTTCCAATCGATTTCATGATCGGCAGCCAGCGACATAACCACATGTCGTATTTCGACGGCGAATCGCGATTTCTATTTCGGGGCGGTTTGGCCTTGCTCTGCCGCCCAGGTTTGCCGCAAAACAGCGTCGATCAGGAGGACACCATGAAGTCGCATCGGGTCGCGGGCGGGGGCGGGGCCGAAATGAATGTGGTGGAGTGGTGGAAATCCGCAAGGGCGTGCGATTTGGTTTCTGCACGGAGCGTCGCAATGCTCGCTGCAATGGAGTCGTCAGATGGACTCCGGGCTAGTCGGGAATAACCGGTTGATTGCGATGGACTTGCGAGGCCATGGCCGCTCGGCCAAGCCGCGTGATGCTTATAACGACTCGAAGCTTTGGCGGATGACGTGCATGCGGTCATGGAGACGCTAGACCTGGATCATGCGGTGCTCTCTGGCTGGTCGTACGGGCCGCTCGTTTTTCTGGATTACAGCCGGCACTATGGTGAGGACCGAATTTGGCGGCCTTCACTTCATCGGGGCTGTGACGAAGCTAGGCAGCGAGGATGCGATGTCGGTCCTGACGCCAGAACTTCTGGGGATTTTCGGAGACTTCCTGTCCAGTGATGCCGTCGCGAGTATCCGAGGCTCAAAAGGCCTCTTGCGTCTGTGTTATCCGAAGGAATTGGCGGCATCCGAGCAGTCTCTGATGCTGGAGTACAACGTTTTTGTCCCGCCCTATGTGCGTCAGGGATTGTTCTCGCGTTCGCTCAGTAATGATGACTTGCTGCCAAAGATCCGCAAACCAGTACTGATTACGCATGGAGTCGCGGACGCGATCGTTAAACCTGCCGCTGTCGAGAAGCATAAGTCTTTGATGCCCCACGCGCAGGTGCACATGATGGCCCATGTGGGACATGCGGCGTTCTGGGATGACGCGACGGCGTTCAACAAGAGGCTGCACGTGTTTTGTCAGGGCCTTTGAACAGAGCCACACAGCGAGCTGTAGAAGACCCACGCCTTGATCCGCTCGCTGCGCTCGGGGAGCGGACCAATGCGTCCGCCCCTAGACATAACATTCGTTTTTTTGGTCCCCGCTATCGCTGTTGGACATCCACGCGGGCTTGTCCCTACGCTGAAACTACGTGCTCTGAACAACCAAATTCTGCCTGACTGCAACCAAGTCAATCGCGCGGTTACTGGCGCGAGTCAATGGAATGAGTTTCCTTCCCTGGATCAGACGCATTCCGCAGGTCCAACCGAGAAAACCAGATTTCTGGGAGAAGTGTACCGCCATTCAGTAGTGAATCCATCCGAAGGCGAAGCGTTGTAGCACGAGGAGGCACCATGCGCTGGTCACTGTCGATCCCCCGTACGTTGTGGTTGCTGGTTTTTATTTCTGCGAGTTCATTACTCGCCAATGCGCAGTTCCGGGCTTCGTTGCGTGGCACGGTGACTGATCCGCAAGGGGCGGCGGTCCCGGGCGCAACTGTGACCCTTACGAATATGTCGACCAATCAGAAGATGGTGACCACCTCGGACGCCAATGGCATATACCAGTTCAGCGCGCTGCAGCCAACGCCATATTCCTTGAGTGCCGAGCACCAGGGGTTTAAGACTCGAACACTGGAGCATGTCCAGATCATTCCTGAGCAGTTGAATTCTCTCGATCTTCAAATGGACCTCGGAGAGGTGCAGCAGACCGTTACAGTGTCGGGAACGGTGCAGACACTGGACACTGAGACAGCGACGGTCAGCGGAACGATCAGCAGTAATCAGATTCAACACATGCCCTCCTTCAATCGCGATGTGTTTCAACTGGCGCAGCTTGCGCCCGGGACATTTGGAGACGCCTCGCAGCAAGCGGGTGGTGGGGCCTTCAATCTTCCGGGCAATCAGGGACCGGGCGGCACGCCTGGCGGATCGGGTGGAATTTTCGCCACAGAAAATGGTCCACAGGTTCAGAACGCCGGGGGGCAGTATGAGACCAACAGCATCAACATTGATGGAATCAGCACGGTGAGCGCGGTGTGGGGTGGGACGTCGGTGATCACACCCAGCGAAGATTCCGTCGAGACGATGAAAGTCGTTTCCAACAGTTACGACGCGCAGAATGGGCGGTTTACGGGCGCGCAGATCCAGGTGATCACCAAGGGTGGTTCCAACCAGTTTCATGGCAGCGCGTTCTTTAAGGCATCGCGGCCGGGACTGAATGCCTACCAAGCGTGGAATGGAGTGGGCTCGAACCAGCCGGGGACGCCTGCCGCGCGGGGATTAAACCGGGACGAGAATCGATTCAATCAATACGGAGGAAGTCTCGGCGGACCCATCTGGAAAAACAAGATCTTCGCTTTTTTCAACTGGGAGACCAGTCCGCTCGCCTCTTCGACAACGGCACAGGGCTGGTATGAGACTTCGCAGTTCGATACCTCGGCGGCCACGGGAGGCAGTATTGCCGCGAAATATCTTTCGTTTCCAGGGAACGCGGTTTCGTCGAACAGCATCATTCAGCGGACGTGCTCGCAGATCGGCCTCGTGGAAGGGGCCAACTGCAATACGGTTGCAGGTGGTCTCGACATCGGCTCCCCGATTAAGACGGGACTTGGAATGCAGGATCTGACCTACGGAGGGAACCCAAGCTCTCCCGGCGTGGGAGGGGGGCTGGACGGAATTCCTGACATTGCTTTCTTCAATACCGTTAATCCGACGCACACGTCGCAGATGCAGTACACGGGCCGCGTCGATGCAAATGTGACGCAAAGGGACCGCGTCACTTTCACGATCTATTACGTGCCAGTCAGCGCCACCAACTTCAATGGGCCAGTGCGATCGGCAAATCTGTGGCATCACTCGCAGACGAACAATGCCTACACAGCCATCTGGAACCGTACGATTTCAGCCACGCTGCTGAATGAAGCTCGCGTGAATGCCGCGGGTTGGCGGTGGAACGAGGTGGCGAGCAATCCGCAGGAGCCATTCGGGCTGCCCGCGACCTCGATTGACACGATCGGTGGAACTGCCGCCAACACCAGCGCGGCCACGGTGCAATACTTCGGGCCGCCGGGCCCGAGCATTCTGAATCAGTGGACTTATGGCTTCTCCGATGTCCTGACGAAGATTCAGGGACGGCACAGCATTCGTGTGGGCGGCGACCTTACGCGGCTCTTCTATTTAAACGAAGTGATTTATGCCGCGCGGCCCGGGTTTGGCTTTCACAACATTTGGGATTTCGCCAATGATGCCCCGTACGGCGAGGGTGGGAATTTTGGAGGGCAATTTGATTTTCGGACCGGCGTTCCATTCGCGAACCGGCAAGATGATCGAGAGAACTTGTGGGGAGTGTTCGCGCAGGACGACTTCAAGGTGACTCCGACATTGACGCTGAATCTGGGCTTGCGGTGGTCGTACTTTGACTCTCTCTATACGAAGCAAAACAATCAGGACGTGATGTTGTTCGGGCCCGGCGCGAATCCGCTCGACGGACTGCGCATTCGTATCGGCGGAAACTTGTACACGCCCCAGAAAACGAATTTCGGGCCGGTGGTCGGATTTGCCTGGTCCCCGACTCGTTTGCAGAACAAAGTGGTGGTGCGTGGCGGATTCGGGATCAACTATAACCAGAACGAAATCGCGATTACCGCAAATGCCTCCGGCAATCCGCCGAATGCGTCAAAGCCGTTTTTTCACTGCGATTTCCCTTTTACGACGAACCCGAGTTGCGGCGGCACGGGAATTCTCTACGAGACCGCGGGCGACCTTCATTCGATCTTCGGATACGCGCCGAATCCGGCGGCGATCTCCACACTTACGCCGGAGAATCTTCCTGCGGCCGGCAACCAGGTGCTGACAGGGTTCCAGGGGGATCCTAAGACGATCGCCAACTATCACTACTCGCTCGACGTTCAGGATCAAATTACGCCGAACCTGATCTTCACCTTGGGATACATCGGCAATCAGTCCCGGCACCTCCTGGCGCATTCCAACTGGAATGCGATCGCCACCGCTAATGGCTTCTCGCTGAACCCGCTGGTGAATACCATCAACTTCTGGGGAAACATCGCGAACGGGAACTACAACGCCATGGTGGCAACATTCAGCCACAACTTTTCGCATAGCTTTCAGGCGACGGCGACATACACCTGGGCGCGATCTATGGATCAACTGTCGGGGCCGTACTATCAGGATCCCTATCCGTTCAACCCGCAGAATGCGTATGGGCGTTCGAATTACGACGTGCGCAATGCGTTCAAGCTTTATGGATTGTGGCAGCCGGTGTTTTTCCATGGAAGTCACGGCTGGATCGAGAAGATTGCCGGCGGGTGGTCAGTGAGTGGAATCTGGAATTGGCATACTGGTTTCCCATGGGATCCGTTCTACAACGCAAGCACGAACTTCTATTATCAGAACAGCGGATATGGGCAATTGCGGCCAGCGGCAATGCTCTCCGGTTTCGGAACGAGCACAGACAAGAGCCAGTTTGAGCAGGCGACGAATCCGAATTATGGTGGGGATGGTACGAAGTTCTTTCTGCCGCCTACGTTTGTGGCGGGGCCGTCTTTTCCGGCGACTGGCGCTGCACCGACTCCTGGAATTCATCGCAACAGTTTGAATGGGCCTGGCTATAACGATATCGACCTGAGCCTGGCAAAGGGGTTCGGGCTGCCGAAGAATAAAGTGCTCGGGGAGGCCGCACGGTTCGAGATTCGCGCCGATATATTTAACCTTTTCAATACGACCAACATTAATGTGGCCACGATTGATGGGGCTCTGGGGGCTGTGGATCCGACAGGAGCAGTGACCAGCGTGAACTCAAATTTCGGAGTTGCCGGGGCGGCGCTCGCAAGCAGGACTATACAACTGCAGGCCCGGTTTAGTTTCTAACCGCGGCTCTTCCGGTTTCGGTGGGGACAGCCGCATTGGCTGTCCCGCTCGGACGCTGCGAATACCGTATCCAGGGGCGTTGGGAAGCGCGTCGCCCCCCCGGAGCTTCGCTCCGCGGACCGCCGAGGCGGCTGTCTCTCCATTACGGCTGCTGCCGAATTTCGGGGTACTCATAGACCCCCCGGCCGGACTTGCGGCCTAGTCTCCCGGCTTTTACATACTGGACCAGCAGGGGTGCGGGACGGTACTTATCTCCCAGGGATTTATGTAAGTATTCGAGAATGCTGAGGCGGGTGTCGAGACCTATCAGGTCGACTAATTCGAATGGTCCCATGGGGTGATTCAACCCCAGCTTCATTGCCTTGTCGATGTCCTCAGCTGACGCAATGCCTTCCTGCAGCATACAGAAAGCTTCGTTGCCGATCATTGCGTTGATTCGGCTCGTGATGAAGCCGGGACTCTCTTTGATTACGACTACTTCTTTGCCCATGCGCTTACCGACTTCGACAGCGGTAGCGAGGGTGTCTTCATCCGTTTCGAGTGCGCGCACGATTTCGAGTAGCTTCATTTTGTGCACGGGATTGAAGAAGTGCATCCCCACACATTTCTTGGCGCGGTAGGTAACGCTTGCAATTTCAGTGACGCTTAGCGAAGAGGTATTTGAAGCGAGGATTGTCGTGGGGCGGCAGATCTTGTCGAGGAGAGTAAAGATCTCGATCTTCGATTCCATCTCCTCAGGGACGGCTTCGATGACGAGATCAGCTTCACGGGCGGCCTCTTCGACGGAGCCTGCGTACTCGAGGCGACGGAAGGCCGCGTCAGCATCGGCCGCCGTGACTTTGTTCAATTCTACAGCTTTGTCGAGATTGGCGCGGATTTCAGTCTCGGCTTTCCTGAGGGCTGCCGGGAGGATATCTTCAAGAATGGTGCGGTAGCCGCCCAGCGCGGAGGCATGAGCGATTCCACGTCCCATGATGCCCGCGCCAATGACAGCAATTGTCTGGACCGCCGGCACCTACTTATCCGCCTTTTCTAGATCGGCGATACAGGAGTTAAATGAATCGGCGGCTTTGTGCATCGCTTCCGCCAGACGCTTGCGCTCGTCGGGGCTCATACTGGGGATGTAAATGCAGATACGGCGCAAAGTCGCCGTAATGTCTTCCACGTAGTTCATTGCGCGAATCAGTTCTCCGGTCGCTACCGTCATGAGGGCTCCTCTTTCTAAATTCAAATTAAGTTGAACCTTCTATTTTGGACGCGGGTCGGGGATTTAGTAAAGGCTGGGTTTCTGGTGAAGCGCCTGCATAGTCCGCCAGCGCAAGATGCTGTCCCCGTCCCGCAAGGATCGCTAACCAAGGGCACAGAGGTCGCCAAGAAAATCCGACTTGCCGGCCGTTACCCTCTGATGCAATGCGTTTTCATGTTTAGCCGGGCCAGGATGAATTGGCAGCGTTGTTCGACGTCGGCGAGCGGCAGCTCGACCAGATTGTAAGAGAGAGCGTGGTAGACGCAGACCAATGCGTCATAGGTGCGCTGGGCTTCGTCGAAATCCTGCTTGCGTTCGTGATCCTGGCGGAAGATTTCCTTCCACGGCGGTGCAATGAACACGGTCCGGCTGTAGGGAAAAAGAGCAGCCGCTTTGTTCATGTGTTCGGGCACCGGAAGATTCGACAAGCGCAGATACCCGAGAACGTCGGGGATGCCGCGATCGAAGAACACCGGTGACTGGTGTTCTTCGGCAAGGTGATAGGAGCGAATGTCCCAGGCAAGCATCAGTTCGGCGAACAGCAAACGATCGGACCAGGGAAGAGCGCGTCCTTCAATCGCCGCCTGATCCTGAATAATGGCGCGACCGGCTTCCGGTGCCGATCGAAAGCCGCGCTGCCGCAAGCCTTCGATCATCGAACTCTTCCCCGATCCCGGGCCCCCGGTGATGATGTGGAACCGCTGTGTGGGATCGCTCTGTTTATTCATTGAGCTTGCATCGAAATTGCATGGAGTAACGCTCAAACCAGTGATTTTACGAGCATATAATCTAAATCAATTCTTTTTATAGGCTAATGGTGCGCGCCGTGAATCAAATAATGATATGGGAGACGACTTCTTAAAACGCTATATCTTCGCGAGCGATTTCGACCAGACGCTGACGTTCAACGACTCGGGATATGTTCTGGCGGAATTGGTTGGAATTCCTACTGAAGAGTTCGAGCGCAAGGCCAAAGGGATGGCCCAGATCAACCTGGTGCAGCAGGGGGCCGAACTCGCGTACTTGCTATTGCATGACCCGGAATTCCGCGCGAAGGTGCGCAAGGAACATCTTCGCGAAGTCGGAAAGCGAATCCGGCTGAAGAGCGACATTAAGCTTTTGTATCGGCTACTTGAGGCGGGCATCGACGGGCATCAATTCGATTTTTACGTGCTATCGGCAGCTCCGGTGGAAATTGTGCGCTCGGCTTTGGCAGATGTCGTGCCTGCTGATCACATTTATGGAACGGAATTCCGTTACCTACCTTCTGGTGAGATCGATACGATCGTGCGCACCACTGCGGGATACGGGAAAGTCGCAGTTCTCGACAATTTGCTCGTGGAAACAGTTGCCGGGCCCGATCATGTCATCTATACCGGGGACGGGAGTTCCGACATCCACGTGATGTTGCATATCAACGCCAGGGATGGGTTGACAATCGCCGTGTCGGAATCGCGCAACGTATCGCAGATTGCCAAAAGAACGGTACTCAGCACGAGTGCGCTGGCCGTGCTGGCCCCGATTCTGGAGGAGATCGCAGGATGGGAGCGGTACCGCATCCGCGGCTTCTTTGAAGCCAACGGTATGCTGATCCAGGAGTGGGAGCGGGTGCGTACGGACTGGCTGACCGTGCGTGCGGCTGTGGAACCAATCGCGGCCGAAGACATCTCGACCCTGACTGTGAGTTCCTGATTACTCATGCTGCGCGACAAGAACCTGGTTCCACTATCACGACAGCATCAGCACGCGCTCGCGTTGTGCGTCCGAATCGAGCGGGCTTCGCCCATTCCTGAATCTGAGTTAGTCGCGTGGCAACTAGAAATTGCGCAGCATTTCCGTGCTGAAATCCGCGTTCATTTTGAGGCGGAAGAGCAATTCGTATTTTCGAGGGCACAAGAATTCGTCGAACTGAATCCTCTGATAACGGAGTTACTGGGGGACCATGGGTGGATGAAGACTCGCTTTGCCGAAGCAGAGGCGGAACGTCTCTCTGCTGCAGAAATCAGCGAGTTCGCTCAGAGGCTCTCCGAACACATCAGAAAAGAGGAGCGGCAAATGTTCGAGCGATTGCAGCAATTAATGAGCGGCGAAGAACTCGCGGTAATGGGGCGCGCATTAGAGGAGGTGCTGAAACGCGGGGAGCAGACGTGTGCTTTGCCTGCCAAGGACCATCAACAGCGGTAACTGCTGGAAACGACGGTCAGACCCGCAACTTTTCGGGTCGCCGCTACCCCTCGGCTCGTTCTCTGCGGATGTCCTACGGCCTGCGCCGTGGACTCTTTTCTCTCGCCGCCTCGCGCTCCGCATCGTTTTCTCAGGCTCAGGTTAAAGCTCTCCTATTTGGGGTGAGTCGAATGTCGAGTTGCCCGCAGACACGAAGAATATCCGCGACCCCGCACGAGCGGCTCGCTTCGCTTTCGCCGCACAGCCGAGGCGGCGGTCGCTACCTGGGTCAGCTATTCCCAACACTCTGGACGTCGGCATTCGATACAACGCCGTGGACTTTGCGGAAGCGTTGGGCGGCTTCGCGTCCCATGTAGCGGTCTAGCACGGTCGTGTGCGTTTGGCGCAGGTCAACCACGACCAGACCATCCAACACGTTCGAGAATTTGCGGTCGACGTTAAAGCCGAGAAGTTTGCCGCCGATTTTTGCATACTGCCGCAGCAGAATCGGCAAGCCTTTTCCGTCGGCTTCCACGTCAGTGATTGGCTCGGAAAGCTCGTCGAGGTCACGGAGAGCAAGACACATGGCGCGGCAATCCCAACGCTGCAACAGCTCAGGTCGGAATGGACGACGCGGTTCGATCAGCCCAGCCAGTCCATCATCTTGCATCCGCGACTGGAAGAATCGGTAGATCATTTCACGGGACGCGCTGTTGTAGTCGTTGCTGATGCTGACGGCTCCGAAAAGAATGGGGATCTCCAGATGGGTTGAAATTAGGCGGGCAATCCCCTTCCACAGCAGGAGCAGCGGAGCATATTGACGCTGATACTCGGGACGCACGAAGGAACGACCCAATTCTAACGCCGGCCCGAGCTTTTGAAACAGCCGCTGATCGTATCGGAACAAGGTGCTGGTATAGAGTCCCTCAACGCCCTTTGTGATGAGGATTTCGGCAGAGTTGCCGGCGCGGTAGGCTCCCACGAGTTCGCGCCTCGATTTATTCCACAGCAGGACGTGCCAGTAGTAGTCGTCGAAGGAGTCGAGATCGCGGCCCTTTCCCGTGCCTTCTCCGGCACGACGGAAAGTCAGTTCGCGGAGACGTCCGACTTCGAGAAGCAACTGCGGGATCTCGCTTGCCATTCCAAGGTGCACCGAGAATACGGCGTTTTCGGCGAGGCAGCGATCGCCTGAGAGAGTCTGGATTTCTCGTGCCAGCAGGTCCTCGGGAATGCGGTCAGCAATAGGCTCGTGGATTTTGGAGGCGATCTTCGTGCGCAACGCCATCGGCCATGGGGTCTCGGCCTTTTTGCGCCGGGCCAGCAGGTAAGTGCGCCAGCGGAGATATTCGATGGCTTCGTGATCGCTGGCAATCGTTTCGATGGCATGGGCGGGAACAGGGCTTCCCACGCGCACCTCCACGGTCTTGCCTTCCTGCTTAAGAAATTCCTGAAGGAGAAAGGCAGTGCGCAACTTAGGATGAATCATGCCCAGGAGTTGGAACCCAACGCCGTTGTGTCCGCAGAAATACACGGGCAGAGCTGTCGCGCCGGAGCGGCGGATTAGGCGCACGGCTGTGTCGTTCCATTCCGGATCGGCAATGTGGGCAGCCGGCATGTGAAACTGTGAAACCTCTCCCGCGGGAAAAATCGCAAGCATGCCACCGCGGTCGAGCCAGCAGAGCGCTTCGCGGATTGCCTTTCGATTGGATTCGATGGAGCGATCGGTTTGGAAAGGATCGACGAAAATGCAGTTCTGCTGCAGTTCGGGGATGTCGCCAAGCAGGAAACTGGTGAGAACTTTCAGATCTGGACGAACGCGAGTGAGAAGCACCGTCAGGAGAGCACCATCGAGTACGCCGTAAGGGTGATTGGCGACCACAACCACGGGGCCCGTGGTTGGAACGCGATCCTGATCTGCAGAACGGACCTTCAACTCGATGCGCATCTCGGCCAGGAGATTCTCGAGACAAAAGCCCTGCGACGAGCGTTGCACTCGGCGATAGAGATCTCTGATCTTGCCTACCGGCGTCAATTTCCCGGCTAAGCCAGGGAATTGAGTGACTCGAGACAACACATCACTCTGCGTTTCATTCGAGTGAAGCTGGTTTGAGGGCATGGTATATCCGTATCGAAAACGCGTTTCAGGCGAATGAAGAGCACATTAAAATCTGATGAAATCAAAGGCGAGAACCCAGAAGGACACCCTTCGACTTGGCTCAGGGCGTGCCCGGGAATCGGGAGGAAAACAACTTGAGTATCGTTACTTAGATAACGAAGTACGCCGGAGCCAGCGGGCCGCGTCAGGTTTCCAAGCGGTAACGCGTTTCGGCCAACGCGTAGAGTCGCCGCCATACCAAACGATTGGTAGTCACGACAGTTGCAGCCATCAGGATAGTGGAGGCGAGGAGCAGATCGAAGTTGCCGGTGTCGGTCGCCTGACTGATCGTGGCACCAAGGCCAACCGTGGTGTAAGTGTGGCCTTTGAAGTGGAAGTACTCGGCGACGATGCTTGCATTCCATGCGCCACCTGAGGCCGTCACCAAGCCTGTCACCAGGTAGGGGAAGATGCCTGGCAAAATGAGCTTTTTCCAGCGCTCGATCCCTTCGAGCCGGAAAACCGAGCAGCACTCCTTCAGGTCCGTCGGGATCGCGATAGCACCAGCGATGACGTTAAACAGGATGTACCACTGCGTTCCTAATAATAGAAGGATGATGGACCCTAAGCCAAGGCCTCCGCCGATTTTGATCAGCAGCAGCAATACCACGGGAAAGAGTGCGGTCGCAGGGATGGAGGCAGCAATTTGGGCAAGGGGCTGGGCGATGCGTGCCAGTTTGGGGTTAAAGCCAATGGCGACGCCGACGGGGATCGTCCATAGTGCACCGAGCACGAGGGCGAGATTCACACGGACAAAAGTGGCGACAAGTCCGATGCCTGCTTCCTGCAAGTCGGCTTTTTGCAGACCCGAGAGTATCATTGCAACCCGCACAATTGCGTAGCTGACACCGGCTAGGGCTGCGATAGCCAGAGCGCGTGTCAGCCAAGTTTTCCACGGACTGACCTGTGCGGAGTGCTCATCGTGACGCTCGCGCGCGAAGAACAGCATTAACCTTTCGCGCAATGGCTGTACCGTTCGACTGCTGAGCTTCGAAAAACTGTGCGAGTGGCGCAAGACGTTGAGCACCCAAGAGCGCGGCGCATTGGTGCTTTCGACCTGTTCGAACTTGAATTTCTCTGCCCACGCGATCACAGGGCGCCAAATAAACTGATCAAGAAGCACAATCACCGCAATCATGGTGACGACGCCCCAAAGGATGGAGCGTGTGTCACCGGCGCTGGCGGCCGTCTGGAGATAGGATCCCAAGCCCGGCAGCCGGAAATCGCGCGAGCCGAGGACGAACATCTCGCAGGCCATGAGAAAGAACCATCCGCCGGCGACGGACATCATAGAATTCCACACCAGCCCAATCGCGGCGTAAGGCAATTCCATTTCTATGAAGCGCTGCCACCAGCTGAAGCGATAGATCGACGCGGCTTCGCGCATCTCTTTCGGGATGCTCTTCAGCGAAGCATAGAAACTAAACGCCATATTCCAGACCTGTCCGGTGAAGATCAGTAGGATCGCGCCAGCTTCGACTCCGAGTTGGCGGCCCGGAAATAGTGCAACCATGGCAAGCATCACGCCCGGTAGAAAGCTGAGTACCGGAATCGACTGCAGCACGTCGAGCAGGGGAATCATGAAGCGCTCGGCTTTCGGGTTGTAGGCGGCGATGTATCCGTAGACTAGCGTGAACACCAGACTCAGCCCGTAGGCGATTGCAATACGCAGGAGCGAGTAGCCCGCGTACGCGGGTAACGCCCAGGGACTGCGCGAGATTTCTACTTCCGGGTTGAAAGGACCAAACCACGTGCGGGCGACCTGGAGCACGCCATAGAAGAGCGCCATGGCGGCAGCAAACATCAGCAGGTCGGGAAGATAGGAGATCTCGACGCGCGGGATTTGCGTCCAGAGGCGATAGGCCGAGAACCCTCTTGGGTTGATGGTTGATCTCTTCATTGGGCCGGCTAAATCTTTAACTGCAAAGATCGCAAAGAAAATCCGCAAAGAACCCAAAGAAAAAACTCGGCCCAGTTCAGCCCTACGAGATCGTCAGGTCTGTGCGGGCGTATTTACGGGAGCATCCGTCGGAACTGGCGGTTCTGCTTGAATCAACAGATTTTTTTCGCGGTCATAGTCAAAAATCTCGGCGTAGCGCCCCCAGTTCAGGGCGGTTTCAAACTGGCGCTGAACTTCATCCTGAGCGAAATGCTCGTCGAGGATATCGTGAAAGAACTCGTCGTTGATGGAGTGATCCGCCTTGCGCTTGAGGATGCTGTCGATCTGCTTGAGTATGGTTACGTGCTGGAGCGCAGCCTCGCGGAACAGGATTTTGCGGCGCTGAATGTCGGCGTCGGCGAATGCAACTCCTTGCGACGTGATCTGGACATCGCCTTCCTTCAGAAGCGCAAAACCTAGGAGCACGCAGGCTTCGAGAATTGGAAGGAGGTCTTCGACGTCCATTACCAGCTCTTCCGACAATCGGAACAAATCTTCACGACCTGCGCGGTCGCGGAGCAGTTCCAGCAGCCCCGCAATTCCGCCTACTCGCGCGTGGGGTAGCATCTGATAGCGCACAGTGCGGATCGGGGCTTCCTGCTTTTTGAACGGTTCTCTCGGCAAGCCCTCAGGGGGCAGAATGATTTCCGCAGTCGCTTCCGCGTCAGGCAATGTATGTTCGGCCTCCGGTTCGGTCATCACTTTGTAGACGTAATCGACCAGTTCCACGAACCGAGCCGATTTGCGGTCGCGCGGATGCTTCAACCGGATATTGAAATCGGTGCGGACGCGCGCCGGATTTCTGCCTAGCACCATGACGCGATCCGCGAGCATGACGGCCTCCTCGATGTTGTGAGTCACGATGAAGATGGCGCTGGTGGGCATCTTCTTGTTGAGCCATAGTTCCAGAAGTTCGTTGCGCAGGTTCTCGGCGGTGAGAACGTCGAGCGCGGAAAAAGGCTCGTCCATGAAGAGCACTTCGGGTTCGACCACCAGAGCGCGCGCGAATCCGACGCGCTGCTTCATCCCGCCGGAGAGTTCTTTGGGATAGGCGGTTTCAAAGCCGTCGAGACCCACTGTATCGAGGGCCCGCAAAGCCCGTTTTCGCCGCTCGACATCGGGAACGCCTTTGGCTTCCAGCGGGGCTTCAACGTTTTGGATGACAGTCAGCCAAGGAAAGAGAGCAAAGCTTTGAAAGACGATGGCGACATTGGGAGTCTGACCATCCAGGGGTTTGCCATGCCAGAGCAGCGTTCCAGATGATGGCCGCGAGAGTCCGGTAAGAATTCGCAGGAGCGTCGATTTTCCGCAACCGGACGGACCCAACAGAGCGATGATCTTGCCTGGTTCGATCGCAAGATTGGTCGCGCCCACGACCTGGATGCGGGTGCCGTCGGGCTGCGGATAGGATTTCTCGATGGCCACGGCTTCGATGATCGGCTCGGTCACAGTGGGGGCTCCATACGTTCTATACACGATTTCATGGAAAAACGGGTCGGTTTTAACCCCCTGTTCACATTTACCGGGGTTGCTTTTCCGTTAGGAGAGCCCACGTGGCGATTCTGTCGTCCCCCCGGGGCCCACTTTTATGGCCCATCCCACCGCTCGGCTTTCGCCGCTGTGCAGCTGGGACTAGAACAATCTTCAGGCGAAGAAGCTGTCGTCGGAACGAGTGCGGAATGGTTTTGGGAGACGGTCGGTCACATCGGCCAGAAGCGCAAGCTTCGTGGCGATGTTTCCGCTCAATTGGCTCTCGGCGAAACGCCAGCGCCAGTTTCCGCCATCAACGCTGGGCGTGTTCATGCGCGCTTCGCTGCCGAGCCCTAGGACGTCCTGTAGAGGGACAACACTCAGGCATGCCGGAGAGCTCTGGGCAGCTCGGATGAAAGCCCAGTGAATGCCATCGCCGGAGCAGCCCAGATATGATTCGGCATTGCGGCGCTCGTGCTCAGCGGCGCCGGAATGCCACCATCCGACGACCGTATCGTTGTCGTGAGTTCCCGTGTAGACCACCTTGCCGGCTGCGCGATGTGGCAGGTACATATGTGCGCCCTCGTCACCGAAGCCAAACTGCAGCACCGCCATACCGGGAATCTGCAGGCGATTGCGAAGAGCGTGGACCTCGGGGGTAATGTAGCCGAGATCCTCGGCGAAGAAGGGCAACCCGCCGAGTACCTCGCGTAATTTAGCGAATAAATCATCCCGCGGACCGTCAACCCAGTGGCCGTTCACCGCGGTTGGATCGTGTGACGGAATTTCCCAGAACTGATCGAATCCGCGAAAATGATCGAGGCGGATATAGTCGCAATGCTTGGTCGCCCAGCGTAAGCGCTGAACCCACCATTCATATCCGCGCTGCTTCATGACGTCCCAACGATAAAGCGGGTTACCCCAACGCTGTCCGGTCTTGCTGAAGAAGTCAGGAGGGACGCCAGCGACCACCTCCGGTTCGAGGTTAGCGTCAAGGCGGAAGAGTTCAGGATGGGTCCATACGTCGGCACTATCGTAATTGACGAAAATCGCGACGTCGCCGACGACGCGAATGGCGCGGTCCGCACAGTAGTGGCACAGCGCACGCCATTGCTCGTAGAACGCAAACTGCAGGGCACTCCTGACAAGGATGTCATCGTCAAGTTCCTGACGAACCTTTTCCAGAGCGGCGGGTTGGCGAATGGCGAGTTCTTGAGGCCATTGATTCCAGGGCTCGAGTTTGTGACGGGCGCGCAGAGCGTCGAATAGTGTGAAATCTTCGAGCCACCAGGCATTTTCCACGCGAAAACTCTCGAGCCGGCCAAGAGCTTCGCGGGAACCGGATCGCAGGAAATGACGCGCGGCCTCGAACAGAAGCGGAAGCTTCCGCGGGAAGATTCGATCGTATTCAATCGCTCCTGAGGCGGACGGTAGAGGATCCAATAGCCCGCGGTCAATCCAGCCATGATCGGCCAGGCGTTCGAGGCTGATCAACAACGGGTTGCCAGCGAAAGCGGACGTGGAAGAGTACGGCGAGTTTCCGTAGCCCAGAGGCCCAAGCGGCAGAACCTGCCAGATTCCCTGGCGTGCCGCTGCAAGAAAATCTACAAAACGGTAGGCAGCGGGACCGAAATCGCCGATCCCGCCGCGAGAAGGCAGAGATGTTGGGTGGAGGAGAATGCCCGCGGCCCGTGCAAAAGACATGACACCGCCGCTACATTCCGGATTCGCTCGCGGTGCGAGTCAGCGCTTTGAGCTCTTCCTGGTTCCTCTTTATTTTGCCGGACTTCGTCATCTCATCGACTAGGTTCGAGACGAAGAGCCCGAAACGCTCCTGCTGCTTACCTTGCAAGAGAGAATCACGGATCTGATCGCGTTTGGCGGTGAAATCGGCATCCGTCGGCTGCTGGTTATCAACGATCTGCAGCACGGCGGCATCGCTACCGCTCGTGATCGGGCCGCTGATCTCGCCCGGCTTCATGGTAAAGGCGACTGACGCCTGGCCTGACATGGAACCGATGTCGGGCACTTGGCCATCGGGCAGGACCAGGTCGCTAGTTTTCATTGTTGCGCCCAGTTCCTTGGCAGCCTTCTTCAGGTCATGTTCGGCTTTGGCGCGATCTGAGAGTTCCTGGGCCTTTTGAGTCAGCAGCGTTCGCGATTGTTCGGTCTTGAATTCGTCTTCGACGCGGGTGCGAATCTCCTCGAATGTTGGTGTTGCGGGTGGCTTGATCGCCAGCAGTTCATAGACAGCCGTGCCCTGCGAGGTTGGAGCCATATCGGGCGGGGCTTTTTCTTGCGCCGCAAATACCGCTTCCATGAATTGCGGTGAGGGCCCGAGACCGGGCAGCATATCGCGCTTTGCGAAGAAATCCGAGGTAATCACCGGGATATCCTGCTTGGCCGCAGCTGCGTCCAAAGTTGTGCTGCGCGCGTCTTTCAACAAACCGTCTGCCTGTTTCTGAGCGATCTGTTGCGCCTTTTGGTGTTTGAGGACGGGCTCGATGTCGCTCCTGACCTCATCCAACGACTTCAGATGTGCATCGTGCTTGTCGTCGACGCGGATAATGTGGAAGCCATAGCTGCTTTTGACCAGATCGCTGATCTGTCCCCTCGGGAGTGAGAAGGCAGTTTTCTCGAACTCCGGTACGGTCTGACCACGCCCAATCCAGCCTAACGAACCCCCTTCCTTGGCGCTGCCGGGATCTTCCGAGTACTTCTTCGCCAGATCCTCAAACTTCGCTCCGCTCTTGATCTGCCTCAGCAGGTCTTCGGCGCGGTGCTGCGCTTCGGCGGCTCCCTTTTCATCAACCTTACCGTCGGGACCCGCCAGAGGGGTCTTGATCAGAATGTGGCTGACCTTCACCTGCTCGGGGACACGATAGGCATCCCGATGGTCCCGGTAGTAGTTATTCAGATCATCTTGCGTGACCTGAATACCTGACTCGATTTTGTTGGTATCGATGACCGCGTACTTGACTTTCCGCTTTTCAGGGATCGAGTTGCCATAGGTAGAAAGATGGCTCTGATAGAAGGCCTTCAACTCGGTTTCGGTGGGACGTAGGCCCTTTTTGAGATCATCCTGCTTTAGCAGCGCGTAGTCGAACTTCACTTTTGTGTTCTGTTTGACGAACTGGTCGTGAATCTCATTGTCACTCACACTGGCGCTGCCGGAAATCAGCGCCTGGAGTTTTGCCAGCAGGAGATCGTCGGCCACGGAGTTTTCAAACTTCGTGGGTGTCAAATTGGCTCGCTGCAGCATGTCTTCGTATTCCTGCTGGCCAATAAAGTTACCTCCTGGGAAGAACGTGGCGGCATAACGGCCGTGCTGCAGTTCTTCTTTAACTTCCTCCATGCTGACGCGCAAGCCCATATGCCTGGCTTCGCTGATCAGGGCCTGCCGCGTGATTAACTGTTCAGCAGCGCGTTGCGAAAAGAAAGGCAGCAGCATACTCATATTTGCGGAGCTGCCCTGTGGCATCTGCTGCTGCAACATCTGCCTCGCTGTCAGACGGACTTCATCGGCTGAGATTTCGGTGCCGTCGACCTTGGCTACAAAACCCTTGCCCGGGCCAGTGCCAAGGATATCCGTTCCCAGGCCGCCGGGAATCAGCGTGATGACCATCGAGGCACAGATGATCAAGAGCAGACCTCCGAGGATATACTTCGTCGTCTGGCCAGACTGCTGTAGAAAGCGAATCATGTTCTTATCACTCCAGGGTGGAAAGCGAATTTTTAATTATAAACTACGGGATCGCCCCAAAATGCTGACCGGCGACGCTCAATTCGAGTTAGACCGCGGGCCGGTGGGATTCGAGCCGCACTATCGACGACCTGCGAAAATCGGCTATTGAAACGAATTAATAGAAGTGTTATCCCTTGTGCAACACAATTCTGAGACCCCAGTGGCGAACCAGGACCCGCACCCACAAAGGAGCATCATGAGATTAGCCAACAGGCTATTCATTTCCGTCCTTTTTCTGCTGTTCCATCTTTCTTTCACTTCCTTGGTGAATGCTCAGCAGCAGGCGGCCAACGCACCTGCCGGAAAAGCCGCAAGCGAAAGTAGAGTGATGCTGCGCGAAGGCTGGGAACTGCAGACTTCCGCGAAGGTTGACGCCAAAGGAGAGGTGATCTCGACTCCGGGGTTTGCTGCAAAGGACTGGCATTCCGCGACTATCCCGAGCACTGTCGTCGCCGCTTTGGTGAAGGATAAGACGTTCCCCGACCCCTTTCCCGGGATGAGCCTGCGTAGCTTTCCAGGGATGAATTATCCGATCGGGGGCAATTTCTCGAATATCGCGATGGCGTCTGACAGCCCATTTGCGGTGTCGTGGTGGTATCGCAAGGCATTCACGATTCCGGCGACATACAAAGGAAAGACGATCTGGCTGAAGTTCAACGGCATCAACTATCGCGCAAATATCTTTCTGAACGGGAAACAAATTGCGCAATCGGATGATGTGGCGGGCGCATGGCGCACTTATGAATTCAACATCACTGACAGTGCCAAGGCCGGCGCTGAAAATGTGCTGGCGGTGCAGGCATGGGCACCGACTGATCACGACCTCGCGATCACATTTGTGGACTGGAACCCGGCTCCCCCGGACAAAAACATGGGGCTCTGGCGGGAAGTGTATTTAACGACGAGCGGACCGGTTGCGCTGCGGTACCCGACGGTGGTTTCGAAGCTGAATCCTCCTGCGAACGACAACGCGCAACTCACGGTTACGGCGCAGGTGAAGAACGGAAACGATCAGCCGGTCAAAGGAAAGCTCAAGGGGCAGATCGAGAACGCAGTGTTCGAGCAGGATGTCGAACTCGGGGCAAACCAGTCAAAGGACGTCACCTTCACGCCCGATAAGTTCCCGCAGCTGGTTTTCCCGAATCCCCGGCTATGGTGGCCAGCGCAGATGGGCACTCCCAATCTGTACAAGCTCAAAATGGAATTTGAGCTCAACGGCAGTGTCAGCGACAAATCGGACTCTGAGTTCGGGATTCGGGAGGTTACTTCCGATTTCAATTCCGTGGGCGGACGCGCCTTTCATATCAACGGTAAAAACATTCTGATTCGCGGGGGAGGCTGGACTCCCGACATGATGCTGCGCGAGAACTCCGAGCGTCTACATGACGAATTCCGTTACGTCGAAGATATGGGCCTCAACACGGTGCGCCTGGAGGGCAAGCTTGAGTCCGAGGAGTTCTATCAGATCGCCGATCGGCACGGAATCCTGGTCATGGCGGGATGGTGCTGCTGCGATTTCTGGGAGCGCTGGCCGCGCTGGCAGCCGCAGGATTTCGAAATCGCCAAGCAGTCGCTGCGGGATCAGATTTATCGGCTGCGTAGCCATCCGAGTCTCGTCATGTGGCTGAATGGCAGCGACAATCCTCCCCCGCCGGATGTCGAGCAGATGTATCTCGACATCGAAAAGGAATTGCTGTGGCCAAATCCGGTGGTGTCATCGGCGACTGGAAAGAAGACGAGCGTCACCGGCGATAGTGGCGTAAAGATGTCTGGGCCGTATGAATACATCGCGCCTTCCTATTGGCAGGTCGATACGCCCGAAGGGCAGCCGGGACGCAAGCTATGCAACCCCGGGGGTTGCGGCGGGGCGTATGGATTCAACACTGAAACCAGCATGGGACCTGCGGTTCCACCGATCGAGAGCATTCGAGCGATGGTTGGCAAAGATCACCTGTGGCCCGTCGATGATGTATGGAACTACCACGCCGGCGGCGGCGAATTCAAAACTATCAACGTGTTCAGCGAGGCATTGGCAAATCGCTACGGGAAATCGGATAACGTGGAAGACTTCGCCATTAAATCGCAGATGCAGACCTATGAGGGCGTTCGAGCGATGTATGAAGCGTACAGCCGCAACAAATATCAGTCCACCGGCGTCGTTCAGTGGATGCTGAACAATGCGTGGCCTTCGATGATCTGGCATTTGTATGACTACTACCTACGTCCGGGCGGCGGATATTTTGGCGCCAAGCGGGCGATGGAACCTCTGCATCCTGTTTATGGATACGACGATCACTCGATCTGGGTCGTTAGCAGCCAGTACACCGATGTGAAAGGCCTGAAGCTCATCACGAAAATCTACAACCTCGACGCGACCGAGAAGTTCTCACAGGAAAACCCGCTGGATGCGGCGGCTGACAGTACCGCTAAAATTTTCACGCTGCCCGACGTTTCCGGCCTGAGCAATACCTACTTCCTTGTCCTGAAGCTGCAAGACTCCACCGGAAGAGTCGTCGGATCGAATTTCTACTGGCTCTCGACCAAGCCGGAAACGCTCGACTGGGCGAAATCGACCTGGTGGATGACTCCGACGGCGGCGTATGCGGATTTCACAGCGATCTCGCAGTTGCCCAAAGTCAAGCTCAAAGTTACCGGTCGCACGGAGCACAAAGGCGAAGAGGCAATTACGCATGTGACTGTCGAGAATCCGAGCAAGGGCGTGGCGTTCTTTGTGCGGCTGAAGATTGCAAAAGGACCCAAGGGCGAGGAGATCCTTCCGGTTGTATGGGAAGACAATTATATTTTTCTCCTGCCTGGCGAAAAGCGTGAAGTAACCGCGACGTATCGCGCTGGCGAATTGGGTGCTGTGAAGCCCGCTGTTGAGGTCAGCGGCTGGAACGTGGAGTGATAGGAATGGAGTAATCAAGCATTGAGTAATTCGATGCCTGCTCCTTGCTGATTTCGGCAGATATGGGGGATTGTTGTGTCGGACGCCAAAGCCCCGTTTCCCGCGCAAAGGCGCCGCGCGAAAATTGGTGCCCAGTGGCACGTCTTCTGGCCTGTCAAACGTGCTGTGACACCGAGAGGATATTCCCGTCCGGATCCTTGAACCAGGCCACTTTGTCTCCAGTAGGCGCGGTCCAGATGCCCAGTGCGTCCTGTTTGAAGAATCCGAAGATCTCGAACTTTACGCCCCGTTTCGCCAGAGCGCGCACCATACCCTCAATCTCGGAAACTTGCCATCCTAGCACGGTGTACTGCGCCGGCGCGAACTCCTTCATCTTCGCCGCCCGGATCATGATCCCATGGGCCTCAAACACGAGCGCAAAGGCATCGTCCTTGACGAAGCGCAGCCCCAACACACCCTCATAAAATGCCCGTGCCTTGTCTCCATCCGTAATCGGAACGAATGCAACGATGTTGGTTGACCCGAGCATGCTGATCTCCTCAAGATCAAAATCTGTTATTGAACTCGAGAACAGCCTACGCCTTTGTAATTGCGTCTGTATTCCGTTATGGTGACAATTAATGTCGAAATTACGACAAGCGGGCCATGTGTGCCCACGGTTACCATCGCCCGTCACGGCGTTGGCCTACGATCTGGAACACGGACGCGTGATTCCGGCACACGTGCACCCGGAGGATCAACTCCTTTACGCCTGCCAAGGCGTAATGACCGTACATACGAAGGCCGGTACATGGGTAGTTCCTGCTCAACGGGCCGTATGGATCTCGGCTGGGATCCCGCACAGCATCCAGATGTCAGGCGCGGTCTCCATGCGGACGGTCTATCTACGTGCGCGAATGGTACGCCGCCTGCCGCGGACCTGCTGCGTGATCAACGTATCTCCTCTGCTCCAGCATCTGATCGTCCACCTGTGCACCCACGCGAATCTAAGTCGCAGATCGAAGGTCCAGGCGCACCTGATCGACGTGCTGATTGACCAGCTCGAAATGGTGAAGGCAGTACCACTTCAACTTCCCACTCCCACTGATGCCCGAGCCGCGCGTGTAGCGGAGGCTCTTCAATCAGACCTCGGAGAATCTGTTTCTCTGGACTGGGTGTGCAAACGAGCAGGCGCGAGTAAACGCACGATTGAGCGCTTGTTCCGCCACGAAACTCGGTTGTCTTTAGGAAAGTGGCGCCAGCAGCTTCGGCTGTTGCGATCGCTACAACTGCTTGCCGCGGGAGAAAAGATCGCGAGCGCGGCGCTGGAAGCCGGCTACAGCACTCCGAGCGCCTTCATCGCGATGTTCCGAAGGACGCTGGGAACGACACCCCGGAAGTACTTTGAAAACATACAGCCGGGCCTTATTGGTCGCTGAAGTCGATCATAACCGGGGCCGCTCGGAACCAGTTCGTCTTGTAGCCTACGTAGAGGATCCCAATGGCGAACCATATGCCGCCTACGATTTTGGCGAGGTGGGGAAGCTTCCACCAGATGATCGCGCAGGCAACAAATCCGAGTAAAGGCAGCACAGCATCACGAAAAACTCGAAGGGACTGGCCCGCCGGCCGATGAACCGAGAACTGCCAGAAGCATGCGAAATTCACTCCGATGAAGGCAAGAAACGCCCCAAAGTTCAGGAGTTCTCCTGCATGTTGATAAGCACTGCCGACGTAGTTCAAGAGTACTGCACCGGCAAACGACAAACCACCGATGAGCAAGATGTTGTTGGTCGGCGTGCTGCTGCCGGGCTTTAAATGTCCGAAGAATTTCCGCGGGAGGACGCCATCGCGTCCCATTCCGAATAGGAGGCGGGCGGCGCCGAGCGTGCCAGTCAGTCCGCTCCCAAACGCTGCTACCCCAAGGATCACAAACATTGCACCGAACAAGAGAGCGCCACCCACCCGGCGACAGATGTCCATATACGCGGTTTCAAGATTCGGAAATGATCGCCAATCAGGCCATATGCGGGCTCCAAGGTAGGCTTCCACTGCGCTGCAGATTCCGGCGAAGAGACAGGTCAAGACCACGGCCAGCAGGACGTTCCGTTTGGGATTCTCCACGTCCTCGGCCAGGGTGGTAACGCCGTCGAACCCAATGTAAGTTAGCGCCGCGAATGAGGTTGCCGTCAGGATCATGTTTGGATTAAATGTTTTCGGATCGTACAGAGGCTGAATGGAAAACAGGCCCGCCCATCCTTGCCCAAAGTACAGATAGCGAATCGCCTGCCACATGAACCAAACAACCACAAACGACATAACCGCCAGCAGGACTTTGTTTGCCCGAGCGGAGGACTTGACTCCTGCCAGGTTGAGGAAAGTCATGACGCCGGCGATGATCGCTGCCCACACAACGAAGGGCAGTTCCGGAATATGAAGGCTCGCCGCCCGCTCATGCAGTGCTGTGGAGATCCAAACGGTGTTGATCAGCGGTTGCAGGAGGTAGTCGAGGATCATCGCCCATCCCGCAAGAAAGCCCAGGTGGGGATTTAGCCCCTTTCCTACGTAGGTGTAAGCCGAGCCTGCAGTTGGATAGAGCGCGCCCATGCGCCCATAGCTGACGGCTGTGATTAACATCGCGAAGAGCGCGATCAGGATGATCGTGACGAAGTGTCCGTCGGAAAGCTTTTGGGCAACGCCGTAGAGAGGAACTGGCGCGATAGGCTGGATTAGAACGATCCCGTAGAAGATCAGGTCCCAGAGGGTAAGTGTGCGGCGCAGTCTGGGAACAGCAGCAGGTGCGGCGGTGGAGGTTTCCATGAGAACGGCTATTGGATTATGGATGCGGAGGAAATGTCAATATTAAAACGATTCCATAAGCGTGCATTATTCCTTGGCTGCGGCCCTTATCAAATTCGTCGGCAACCGTGGTTCGATACGGCGGTTCCGCCAGGCTTCCACGATTCCAAGCAGGGCTGCGGACTTATGCTGTTGGTTGATACCGAGGTTCGTGAATTCATGGCCCAGCCAGAAAAAGCATTCAGGTAGACAGCCTTCCGATTTGCTGAAATCTCAAGAGTAAAATCCGTCAGGCCGTAATCCCAAACACGTGCGGAAACGAGGAACTGATCTTCTGCGGTCTTCCCCTTGAGACCGGCCCGGCCCGGAATGAAACCTGCGAACGAATCTCCCAAGAACGCCTTGCCGATAGCAATCAGACCGACGATTGCTTTGTTGAACTGGGATAATTCTTGAGCGGGAATCCAGCATTCCTCGTGAACCGCCGATCCCACGGTGTGACGTCCGAGGCGCGATCGATAATTCTCATCCACGGCAAACGAAGTAACGTAACCTGCGGTGCTGGGGATTTCGTATTGCAATCGCGCGCGATCAGCGTAACCTATTTTGCCGAAGTTACTGGATAGAAGATCGGTTGTTCCGGCAACCGCGGGGGGAACTCGCGGCAAACGAAATCCCAGATCGATCCAAGTTCGTTGAGCCCGACGGGGCGATAAAGCTTGGTCATCGGCGGTTCTCGCCGTAGTGGAACCAGTACCCACGCTGCTCGTTGCCGGACATGTGACGTGTGTTGTATTGGAGCAGGTAGTTCACGTGCGCGTCATCGAGCGGGAACGACTTCTTTGGCGGATAAGGATACTCGCCCATGCTCAAGAACGGCAGCGGGGCGACGTAGTTGCCGTCGGCGGCGTAGAAGTCCATATCTTTCTCGTAGCCGTTGGCGGCGAAGAAGTAATCCCGCACCCAGCCGGGCGGGAGTGCTGGCAAGCTCGAGGGATCGAAGTCGAGGCGGACTTCGTCTCCCGAGCCGAAGACGGCTAGCTTGTCATCGGTCGCGGTCAGCAGCGGAAGCACATCTCCGTAGCGCGTGTACGTTCCTTGCGGGCGCGTGTAGGGACCGGTGGCACTGGTCTTTGCGTAGATGTAGTGAACGTTGCCGGGGGGCAGGCCTTCGATCTTATACGGGTAGCCGTGGAACTCGAGGTCGGCCTTCAGAAGCGGTACATTCGTTAGGCTGAACTCTGGAACGCTTTTCAGGAGATCCTTCGCTTCGCCGGAAATGCGGCTGCACTCAGGATGACGCCACTGGGATTGCGGAGTGCAGCTGATCAGGATGCTGTCCCAGTAGATTTGCAGATTTGTGGTGATTCGAATCTTCTGCGTGCCTTTGGGCAGCTTGCCAGTTAGGTCGGCCGTCATCGTGCGGGGGCCTCCGGCGGGAAACCCCATGTCCTCGATCACTCGCTTCCAGTTTCCGTCTCCAGATTGTGCTTCGACATAGGGAGCGATGGGCTCGAGTTTCGACTGGGCTGCGGCGTACATGCTGTTGGCGGTAAAGTATTCGATTTCGCCGTGAGCCAAAAGCCAGAGCGGCCCACCGTTGTAGGGCTGACCCAGATCAAGGGTGAGAGTATGCGGCTGGGCGAATCCCGCGAACTGGGTTAATTCGAAATCGCCGAAGAAACGATGCGCTAGCAGGTCGGGCAGGACGTTGTGGCCGTGTTCATCCCAGGCACCAGCGGGCGGCCTTGCATTGCCGCTGACCACGACTTTGAATTCCGGGTACGGCGGGTTCGACGCGAAGTATTCGTTGGGATAGACATCAAGGTTTGCGGGATGATCGACAGCGAGCAGGCGCACTTGATCGAGGTAGACGGCTTCTTCAAGCGGCTCCATGAAACGGAAGCTCAGGGTTTGGCCGCTGTGCTTCCCACTTCTGGCAACATCGGCGAGAAGTGGGGCGCCCCCACTTTCATCGCTTTCAACAAGGGGGAGCCCCATGTCTCGCCGGTTTTGCGAGACATGGGAAAGGTCTGTCTCTCGAAGCAAACCCGTCGGGATCTTGATGTACTCGACCGGACGGGGGATGTCGCGCTGGTGGGGGCCGATCCAGTGGCCGACGACTGCCGCGCCCAGCATGTCGGCGATGAACTCGTAGCGCTCGCCGTTCCAGGCGAAGAGCGTGGGGCAGGAACTCCCTCGGCGGTCGATTTCGAGGAACTCTTGTTTCTTGTCGCCGGCGATCTGAATTTCGTCCTGCAGCACACCTGTGGGCCAGAGCATGCGGACGATGTCGGCTTCCTTCGACTGGCCCAGCCCGACGATGATGTCAGTGGAGTTCTGGCCGAGATAGCCGTTCGATCCGTAGATCTCGAATTTCTGGCGGTTGCCGCCGGAGAAAACTTCGACCTTTGTGCCGAAGGCGGACTTGTTGTCGTTCAGTCCTTTAAGCGAGAGCTTCAGCCAGTGATTCTGCGTCGCGCTCTCGTTGCGCAGGAGCACGGCCGATCCGTGATTCTGCGTGATGAGCAGGTCAGTGGCGCCGTCGTCGTCGTAGTCGCCGGTGATGAGGGCGCGAGGGCTTTCGAGATGAATCTTGTCGAGTCCGACGTCGGTGGTGACGTCCTTGAATCCGTCAGGACCGAGATTTCGGAAGAGGCGAACTTCGCCCTTGCCGTCTTTGGTCTCGCCGACCGCGACGAGATCGACCCAACCGTCGTTGTCGTAGTCGAAGGCAGCGACGCCGAAGGCGTGAACCCAATTCAATATCGGCAGCGTGACTTGGTCGAACTTTCCGTGATCGTTCTTCCACAGCGTCAGGCTGGAACTTCCTGAGTGGGAAAACGCCAAATCCATCCATCCGTCGTGGTTGTAATCCAGTCCGGCCACTCCGAAACTGGGACTCGGCATGGTGTCAGACCACGGCTGCAGCGGCTTGAATTTTCCTTCGCGCGGATTTTCGAAGATTGTACTCACTTTCGCGGCTGCTACCACTAGATCGACTGCCCGATCGTTGTTGTAGTCGGAACCGATCGCACCCAGCGATGCTCCTACGTTGAGGCCCAATGAGGCTGTTACATCCGTAAAAGTTCCATCGCCGTTATTTCGCCAGATTAAGTTCGTGGGTTGAATATCCTGCGTCTGGAAGATCTCTCCCGCCGATGGCGAGAGTTCATGGTTTTGGTTGAGACGCGTGACGTAGAGATCCAAATCACCGTCGTGGTCATAGTCAATCAGCGTCAAACCCAAAATGATCCCGTCTGTCTTTATACCGGCAGCCGCGGTCACATCTTTGAACGTTCCATTCTTCTCATTATGTTCGAGCAGGAGGCCCCTGTTTAGCCCGATTACCAGATCAGGGAATCCGTCGTTGTCGTAATCGCCGGCGGTACAACTGACAGCGCGAGTTGTCGCATCGAGTCCGGCCTTGTGCGTCACATCCTCAAACTTGCCGTTCCCCAAGTTGTGGTAGAGGGCGATACCGCCGTCCACTCCCCCGCTAGCGAGAAAAATGTCGAGCCGTCCATCTCCGTCGTAGTCAAAAAAACATGCACCTGAACCAAGGAAACCGGCCAAGTCTTTGGGTTCCTGGGTGCCCTTACCAATAATCCCCGCCGCCTTCGTCGTATCTACAAACTTCGCCTTGCTCTGCGGCGGCGGCTTCAATTGCGCTTGTAGCGATTCCACTGCCCGCGAGTACTGGCCTTGCTCACCGTAGGCGAGGCTCATGGGCGAGCCAATCTTGTTTTGCGTGATGTACTGGAATTTCTTCAGGTGTTCGCGGGCATTGTCGGTATTTCCGGATTGCTGATACGCGCGAGAGAGTCCGAATTCGGCCGAGGCGTGCAACGGATTGATCTTCAGCGCGTGCTCGAAGGCTTCGATCGCTTGGGGGAACTGCTTTGCTTGGACGTACGCAGTGCCCAGAAAATACCAGGTGTCGGCATCATTGGGATCGATCTCGGTGACGTGCTTGAAGGCGTCTACCGCGGATTGCGCCTCGCCGGTGTTCTTCGCAAGCAAGCCCAAGCTGTACCAGGCGTTAGGATTCTTCGGATCTTGTTTGAGTGCGTCTTCGAAGGCAGCTTTGGCTTCGTCTATCTTTTGCAGGTTCAGATAGGCTACGCCCTCGTTCAGGCGGGCAATCGTGAATTTCGGATCGGCCGCTTGCGCTTGCTGGAATTCCTTTAGTCCCTTTTCGAAGAGCTGCTGGTTCATATAGGCGCAGCCTAGATTGTTGTGGCGCGCGGCTTCGACGGGGTCGGGTTGGGGCGAGGGCAAAAGTGCGCTTAAGGCCGCGAGGATAGTGGCACAAAGTGCAGATGAAATTTTCAGATTCATGCCGATAAAGATTTAACCACAGGGGACACAGGGGAACACAGGGAGTTTATCGATAGGTCGTCTTCAATGTGCGGCGACTGTGGGCGACCTGACGACTGCATACGACTCGATCAGGGCGACGGGAACGGGTGCGCCGTAGGCAGCTAGCTGGGCCTTGCACACGCCGTTGCCGCGGGGACTTGTCGTACGGTCCTTCGAAGGCTTGTCGCGCTGCTCAGGATGACACCCTGGTTGGCTGGGTGTTAGTTGCCAACTGCTAGTTGCTTCCCGGTGCGCATATGTTGCGCCGAATACGGCCGCTTACCGGTAATTCCCTTCCCTTCTTGCACCGTGACTGTCTGTCCGGCATTGATGTTGGATAGCTTATCGACCTGGCCGCTGGGCCATTGGATCTCGATCGCATCGGCTTTGGTGTGCGTGCCGAGGCCAAAGGTCAGCACCAATTCGCTCTGGGAAAGATAGCTTGATCCGGAGCGCAGCATCTTCCATTGCTGGTCGTTGCCGGCCATCGCGCGCACGACTGCGCCGATTCCGTCGCGGTTTGATCTCGTACCGACCAGTTTGATCCGCAGGCTCTGATTCGTGCCGCCCTCGTTGTGGTACAGGTAGGCGGGACCGGCGTTTGTTGTTAGCAGGATATCTGGGAAACCGTCATTATCAATATCGCCGTAGGCAGCGGAACGAGCGACTTTCGGCGCTGCAAAGGCCTTGCCCATCTGCGCCGTAACTTCGGTGAATTTTCCGCCACCAAGATTGCGGAACAGGTGTGGAGGCTCGGCATAGCTTATGCGCTTCTGTACGCGCTCGATCTCGTTTTCGATGTGCCCGTCGGCGACAAAGATATCGGGCCAGCCGTCGTTGTCATAGTCGAAGAAGAAGCAGCCGAAGCCCAGAGTCACCAAAGTGTCGCGGCCAATCTCGGATTGTGGTGCCTCGTCGACGAACAGACCATTACCCTCGTTGTGATAGAGCGACACCATCTGGTTGGCGAAGTTGCTGATGATCAGGCTGGCGTGACCGCTGCGGTCATAATCGGCGGCGTCGGCTCCCATTCCGGCACGGGCGATACCGTCTTCGCTAAAGCCGATACCAGCGGCGACGCCCCGCTCATCGAAGGTGCCGTTCTTCTTATTGATATAGAGCTTGTTCGGCTGCGTGTCGTTGGCGATCAGGATGTCGGGCCAGCCGTCAACGTTTACATCAAAGATGGCGATGCCCAGGCTCTTCGAGGTGGGATCTCCTAGTCCGGCTTGCTGTGTGGCATCTCCAAATTTGCCGCCACCGATGTTATGCCAGAGACGCAGAGAGGTGCCCTTGTACGATTCCGGGGTGCAGTACGATTTGTGCGAGCCGTCAAGCGTGCAGTACAGGTCCCCCTGTTCGCTCCACTGCACATAATTCGCGACGACGAGATCGAGTTTGCCGTCGCGGTCGTAGTCCAACCAGGCGGCGCTGGTCGAGAACTCGTTCGGCCCCCACATTCCAGCAGCCTTCGTCACCTCAGTGAAGGTGCCATTGCCGTTGTTGTGGAAGAGATGGCTTTGGCCTAGGGCCGAGATGAAAATGTCGTCGAAGCCGTCGTTATCGTAGTCGCCGACTGCGATGCCGAGTCCGTACATCGGAATTGCGAGACCGGCTTTGCGGGTCACGTCGGTGAAGGTGCCGTCGTGATTGTTGTGGTAGAGCTTCAGCGTGGTCGCGCCTGCGTGCGGATGGCCGGGAAAATCTTCACCGTTGGTCAGGACGATGTCGGGATATCCGTCGTTGTCGTAGTCGATGAAGGCACAGCCGGGCCCCATGGTCTCCGGGAGCCACTTCTTGCCGAAGGCACCGTTGTTGTGGGTGAAGTGGATGCCGGCCTGAGCGGTGATGTCGCGAAATTCAATTTGGGCTTGAGCTGTCAGAGCCAGGCAGCACGCGATTAACCAGGAAGACACTGAAGCAGGCAGAGATTTCGAGAAAGGGATTTCTCCGTGCTTCCGTGGCTCTGTGGTGAATTTGTTTTTCGACGCCATTTATCGTGAAGCTCCGGGTGCACCGCTCGCAACGCTTCGCCGGACAGCCGAGGCGGCTGTCCCCAGCTGCGTCGTAGTGGTCACAGGCAGGGGCACTGACACATGCTCATGGATGGACTGGCGCTCGTTGTTGTCTTCGGGATGAAGCTGGCGATAGGGACCGGTGATGGCTTGGGAAGATTCGTCGGCTTTGAAGCGCATGTAGCGGGCTTGATGTTCTTTGGCTAGCTTCTCGTTGCCTAGGCCGTTGTAGCAGAGCATCAGATTGTAATGCGCTTGCAGGTCTTCGGGATCGATTTCCAAGACGGATTGCAACACCTTGACCGCATCGTCGTACTTTCGTTCGAGGAACAGCACCCGGCCCAGATCGTTCAGGGCGACGCGATCGCGTGGATATTGCGCGAGTACGGTGCGGAGCCGGGACGCAGCGCCCTCATAGTTGCCGTCGGAACGCAGAACCTTAGCGTAGAAAAAGTTGGAGCGTGCGAGGTTCGGAGATAGGGACAGAGCTTTCTCGAGGACGGTGCGTCCTCGCGCCATGTCGCCTTCCTGCACGGCGCATCGGCCGATGTTGACCCAGCCGTCGGGATTGTTGGGATCGGCTTCGGTGACTTTTTCAAAAGCGACCGCTGCAGCCTTCAGGTCTCCTTGCAGGAACAGGCCGATGCCGTAGTCGTTCCAGCGCTGCCATTCATCTTTGCGGGCGATCGTCTTTGGCTCGGGCGTCGGCGTGTTATGCGCAATCACGGGCAGGGTTACTTCGTCTTCCGCAACGGGGACGATAGGCAGGTCGGGAATCTTCTCTTGCTTCGCCGAGACTCCGCTCAACGACCCTGTGAAAAGCGTTTGGCGGTCATCGTAGTCGGGAGCGACGGCGTCGGGCTTGCTGGGATCCGGCACACCGGCGAAGGCTTCTTTGGTGCCGTACCATGAGAACTTTCTATAACAGAGTCTGGCGTGCAGGGTGATCTTGTTGCCCGCATTCTCGGGAATGTGCATGCGGTAATGCACCGTGTCGGCCGCCCCGGGTGGGATCAGCCGCACATAGACGACTGCGCGGGTGGCCCACGCGTTGCGCTTGTTGATCGGGTTGCCATGAGCATCGATCTGAAGCGAGCGGTAGAAATGGGCTCCCTTTTCGACCGGGCCTGTCCCGCTACCTTCGGCCATGCCGCTCCAGAAGATCGTCTGGCCTTGGTCGTCGGTGCCCTTCAGTTCCAGCCATGTGTCGTAGGCATCGACGGTGCCGCCCGGGAAGAAGTGACCGACTTTCTTGGTGCGTACCACAACATCGACACGAACCGTGTCGCCGCGGCGCAAGGCGGGCTGCACGCGGTTCAAAGGAGCGGTGATGGGCGCCGCCTCGCCAGCGGCGGCTGCTGACACTTTGCTTTCGGCTTCCTCACCGACCGCGAATGTCGTAGACAGATCGGACTGCGCTGTGGCACCGGGTTTCAGCGGAGCCTGCGCGGGAGAAAGTGCGAAGATGTCCACCGTCAGTTGGCCGTTGCGGAGGAAGTCTTCTGTCAGCTTTAGCTGCGCAGCGTCTTCGTTTGCAGTGGGTACGGCAGTGTTGGCTGCAGGGAAACGGTGTGAATGCACGAAACCGTTGATATTGCCCATGTCCTTTGAGGCTTCGGCAGGCATGTGGCAATCGGCGCATTGGGCTGGCTTCGCGGGATAGTAAAACGAGCGAGCCCCCTGGCCAGAGACGCCGCTGGCTTGCCAATTGTCGTATTCGTTGAATCCGCGGAACCAGCGGTAGTGATTCACGGGAACGTCAAGGTGAACCTTGTGGCAGGAAGAGCAGAACTCTGCCGTCTGGTCACGCATGAACGGCTTCAGGAAGACACGGCGGTGGGGTTCGGGATTGAGTTTGATCAGGAAATCATGAAATTCACGGGCGATGGGATTCTTCGTAGCAGCAAGTTCGTGCAGTTTCGGATATTCGAGGTAAAAATCGCCCTGTCCCATCGTGCTCTTCACATTGGCGATGGAGTGGCACATCATGCAGCCGAGCCCAGCTTGGGCCTCGGGCCGATGAACGATCTGCTTGATAGGAGTATCCATCAGGCCGGCGTACAGGACAGCGGGGTCGTGGCAGCCGCCACACCACTTCGAGGGCTTGGTACCAATCGTGTCTTGCATGTACTCGATCGACTTGCGATACCACTGATTGTTGAAGGAAGAAAAATGGTGCGCTGAGCTGAACCACTGATTGTAGATGTCCTCGTGACAGCGCTTGCAGGAGTCGGACTCCATGAAGAACTTGCTCGGAATTTTCTGGTTGCCGTAAACCTGCGCAGAGCTCGGGAAGAACGAGCCTTCCGGTCCATCACCTTCACCGTTCATCGTATCGGGAGGCATCGTGGGATTCTGGATGCGGTTGCGACTCTGCCAGCCTTCACGGATGTAGCGCGCGCCGTACCCGACACCCGCGAGCAGACCCATAATCAGCACGATCCGGATCGCATTGGCGCTCAGCTGAGACCCGATCGTCCTGGCCTCCGATGAGCCCTGTACGGCCCGACGACTGGCGAGCAGAAAGCCCACTCCTGCGACGGAAAGTGCAATGTGAAGATAAAGTTTGTTCCATTCAGTGCGCGGGGTACCGGTCTTGATGAGGATCAGCCCCAGCACCCCGCCGGCCGCAACCAATAACCAGCCCGCACGGGCCGACAAGCTGCCTGATCGCAGAACGCGAACCAGCATGGGAACCAGGAGTACGACGGCCAGCAGGCCTCCAGTGGCATGGAGGAATACGATTACGGCATAAAAGATATTGGCTTGCGGAAAGGTGTAGAGGTAAGCCGCCGAGATAGCTAGAAGAGCGATCAGCCACAGCAGAATTCGATCGATTGTTCTTCCGGAACCTGGCATTTCCCGAATGGCGCGAGGGAGGATATTCCCGACTCGGCCCCAGAGTGGCCGAAGTCCCGCGCCACTAAGTTAAACAGTCACATGGAAGGGTGGAATAATACAAAAGAACTAGATACACGGCAAGACCGATACCTCGCTAGGACAATTCTTCCGCTTGAGCTCTGTCTAAGGCGTATTGACTTGCATGCCGAGTAGACGATCGACAGCGCTGGCTAGTATCTGCTCGTCAATCGGTTTGTGCAGGAAGTTGACTGCTGCGAGGTCTCGTGCCATTGATTCTGCGGCAGGATTGCTCGCTGCTGATGACGATGACGGGAATCTGCTGTGTCCTGTTGAAAACGCGCAAGCGTTTAAGGACCTCAATTCCTGCACCGCCAGGCATGTTGATGTCGAGAAGAATCAGGTTCGGACTAGAGGGGAGGCCATCAGGAATGTCTGCAGGGCGTCCACTGCGAAGACAACTTCGCATTTTTTCGGCATCAAGACCGAAGCCAACATCATGCGGTGAAAACGTGAATCATCAGCAATCAGGACTCTAGGTATTTCACACGAAACCGCAGGCGAGATCGACTCGCCGTCGGAAATAACATCGGTCGAGGTCGGGATTGTCTTTAGCGTATGGATTACTGCGCGCGCAGCGAAGGTCAGCCTAGGCGATGGCGGGGGCTTTCCCACGTCCGACTTCCCTTTCGATCGCCGCGGCCACTGATAGAACCTGCTCTTCCTGCCACGGCCGTCCAACGATCTGAACGCCTATAGGCAGGCCCTCCGTGGATTGATTTACCGGGATAACGGCCGCGGGATTACCGAGCAAGTTGAACCATTCGGTGTAACTCCAGGCATCGAGATAGTCGACGGTTTTGCCGTCGACGATCCAGTTGCGCTCACCGTGGTGGAAGGCGGGAATAGCGGCAGGCGGACAGAGGAGAATTGGATACGTCCGCATCTGCCCGAGAAAACTTGCACGCAAGACGTCACGAGCAATCCAGGCATCGATCACATCCTGTGCAGAGAGACTGGGCTCCGCTGCTGACCAATCGAGGAACTGTTTCAGAATGGGACTCGGATTGTGTTCGCCGCCGTCAAACATAGGGCCGATGAGCATGCCTCCGGCCTTAACAAAAAATTTCTTCCAAAGGAGGCGGGCTTGCTCCAGACCTCCGGGGCGAAATGGTTCGACTTCAAAACCAACGCGCCGGAGTGATTCCGCCGCCGTTCGGACTGCATTGCGGATTTCTGGCGTCACCGGCGTGCGGACGTCGTCTTCGAAGTAGCCGATGCGGAAACGATTGACTTCATCATTACTCGGCCATCGAAGCGGAACCGGTGCGGCACAAGTATCCGCGTCGTCCGGACCTTGTATAGCTTCGAAAAGAATTTTTAGATCTTGCACCGTGCGCGCCATGGGACCAACGACTCCGAGCAGAGCAGATGGCCCACCCGAAGGCGGGAAGTGCCCCGTTGAAGGAATTCGGCCAGGAGTCGGTTTCAGTCCGCAGATTCCCGTGAAGTGCGCGGGAACGCGAATAGAACCGCCGCCGTCGCTTCCGATACCTCCCGCGGACATCCCCGAAGCGATCGCGGATGACTCTCCTCCGCTTGAGCCACCGGGCGTACGTTGCAGATCCCAGGGCGAGTTGGTTCGACCATAGAGCAGGTTGTCGGTTTCCCATGCCATGAGCAACTCCGGGGTGTTGGTTACACCAAGAATGATTGCTCCGGCACGCCGCAGACGCTCCACCAAAGGAGCATCGTGGGTCGCCACGTAACCCGCCCGTAAGCGGGTTCCAGCTTCGCATCTCAGTCCGGCAACATCGATGGAGCTTTTGATGCTGATCGGAATCCCGTGCAACGGACCCAGCGTTTGGCCGTTCATAACCGCGGCTTCAGCGGCGCGCGCTCTTCGGCGTACGCCGTCGGGATCGACCTGCACGAACGCGTTCAGTTTCGGGTTGAGACGCTCAATTTTTGCGAGATGAAGCTCCGCCAGTTCCACAGGGGAAATCGTTTTTTCGCGGATGTGTCGCGCGATGTCGAGCGCCGGGGCGAGCGTCAAGTCGCTCACGCGATCCTCCTATTTGTCGAGATTGAGCCTCGGGAGAAGACATGGCTCAAAGAGTCAAAGGATGAATCAAACGACACCGGAATCCAGTTGGCGTGCATTCGCGCTCAGATCCTCGCTCGCGGAGACGACTCCATAGTGCAGTCGAGCGATGCTTTCTCTTCCGAGGTCAGTGAGCGGTGCGCACCTTTGCGGAGCTTGCCCAGTTGAAGCGGTCCGATTGCAACACGTACCAGACGAAGCACGTGCAAATCGAGACCAGCAAGCAGGCGGCGGATCTGCCGGTTCTTACCCTCATCGAGAGTGACCTCAAGCCAACAGTTTTTTTCGCCGCTTCGCAAGAGTCGGCACCGATGTGCTCGCAGATACTCTCCGTCGACCATGACTCCTCGCTCGATTGCTTGAGTCTCGGGCTCGCCGATGGCCGCATCGATTTGAACATGATAGATTTTGTGCAAATGCGTTTCGGGTGCAGCAATCCGCGCTCCCCATTCAGAGTCGTTGGTAAGCAGGAGCAGTCCTTCGCTGGCCTTGTCTAATCGGCCGACAGGAGCTACCCAGGAGAAAGATTGTTCCTCGGGTTTGAGGATCGAGTACACCGTCTCCCGGCCCTTTTCATCGGAAGCAGTGGTCACCAGTCCGCGAGGCTTGTTCATCATCAGATACATGTGCCGGGCTTGATGGATTGTTTGGCCGTCCACGTTAATGCGATCACGGTCCATGCGAGTAGGCGTCTCAGGATCGCGACGAGTGGCACCGTTCAGGGCCACGCGCCCCGCGCGAATCAGGCCGGCGGCTTGCGAGCGCGAGCAGTAGCCCAGCTTCGAAAGAGCACGCGCCAGACCAGTTTTGCGTGAGTCGTGTTCGGGCACTGCTCCATGCTACCCGAAACTGGAGCGCACCTGCGCGGCTGGACGGCCGAGGCGGCCACCCCCACATGCTCGGCATCGTCCTTGCTACCATAATCACAAAAGGAGAATTTATGGCTCATCAACATCCGCCACGTTTTCTGAAAATTGTGGACGACGCCAGGACCCGCGTTCGCGAAACCAATGTCGATGAAGTTAAGAAACGGATGGATCGCGGGGACAAGTTCCTTCTGGTGGACGTGCGCGAAGAAAGCGAGTTCGCGAAGGATCATCTTCCTGGCGCGATTCACCTGGGAAAGGGAATAATCGAGCGCGACGTCGAGGCGCGCGTCCCGGATTTGAATGCGGAGATGATTCTTTACTGCGGTGGCGGATTCCGCTCGGCACTTGCCGCAGACAATCTCCAGAAGATGGGCTACACGAAAGTGATCTCGATGGATGGCGGCATTCGAGGATGGCGAGAGAAATTCTATCCTCTTGTGAAGGACTGACCTGATTCTCACGGGAATCGAACGATTCTGTGATAAGCTGCGCGCGTCTCCAATATGAACCCGCGCATCTTTTTGTGGTCGCTGACATCGGCGCTCGCCGGATTTCTGTTCGGCTTCGACACGGTAGTAATCTCGGGAGCCGAGAAAACCATTCAAGCCCTGTGGGGACTCAGTGACAACCTGCACGGCATTGCTATGGCTTCGGCTTTGTATGGCACCGTCCTGGGATCACTGATTGGAGGGTGGCCGGCGGATCGGTTCGGTCGAAAGGCCACGCTGCTTTGGATCGGCGTTCTCTACGTGGTGGGCGCGGCGGGATCGGCTTTGGCTTCAAATGTCTGGGCCTTCATCGCAGCGCGCGCGATCGGCGGGCTGGGAATCGGTATTTCGACGGTGGTCGCACCCATGTACATCTCGGAAATCGCACCACCGAAACATCGCGGTCGGCTGGCAGGAATGTTCCAGTTCAATATCGTGTTCGGCATTTTGATCGCGTTCGTGTCGAATACTTTGCTCTCTGGCGTCGGCCAGAACGCGTGGCGATGGATGCTGGGTGTGGCGGCGTTTCCGTCATTGCTCTATGCTGTGCTGTGTTTGGGACTGCCGGAGAGTCCACGATGGCTGCTGACCAAAAAGGGCGACCGGGAGGCTGCCCTGAAAGTGCTCCAACAGATTGAGCCAGAAGCTCCTAAGGCCGAGATTGCCGCCTTGGCGGATGAAATCGCGTCGGCCTCGACGGAGCAAGTTTCTTCGGGGCAGTTCTGGACACAGGCACTGCGTAAACCAATCCTGCTGGCGTTTCTGATTGCATTCTTCAACCAGCTGTCAGGAATCAACGCGATTCTCTACTTTGCGCCTCGCATTTTTGAACTTACCGGCCTTGGCGCGAGAGCAGCGCTGCTGCAATCGATCGGCATCGGGATTACGAATCTGATTTTTACATTTGTCGGACTTTGGCTCATCGATCGACTCGGGCGTCGCACGCTTCTTTACATCGGGTCGTTCGGCTATATTGCGTCGCTCGGTCTGGTGGCATGGGCTTTCTTTACTCAGCACTACGCGATTGTCCCCGTCTGTATCTTCGCTTTTATTGCGGCCCACGCGATCGGCCAGGGAGCCGTCATTTGGGTATTTATTTCCGAGATCTTCCCGAATCAACATCGCGCCGAGGGGCAGACCCTCGGCAGCTTCACGCACTGGACGTTCGCCGCGCTGCTCACCACATTTTTTCCGAAGATGGTCTCGGCTCTTCCGCCCGGCTACATTTTCTCGTTCTTCACCGCGATGATGGTACTTCAGCTCGTGTGGGTGAAAACGATGGTTCCCGAAACCAAGGGTGTACCCCTTGAGCAGATTCAGCGGCAATTGGGAACCGCGTAGGGCTGAATCCCAAAACAAAGGTAAATTGCGAGTCGTCGTAGAGCATCAGTCGTTGTTCAAAGTCTTGTCGCTTGAAACTCTGATTTCAATTCGACATCATCGGTCACGGCTTGCGCCACCTTCGCAACTGCTTCCACGCCTGCACCAGTTCCTGCATCGCGCGCGCAGGTGGGAAAGTGTGGCTGTTGATGATGCGGCATTCGCGGTAGGCGCGATCATAGAATTCGCGCACGCCATGCTCGCTGAGCAGCGAGAGGTTGTGCGCGATCTGTTCCAGCTCTGCGCTCGTCCAGATCTCTTCCCGTTTTCTGGGATCGGGCCGGCGTGCCATGACAGAAGCCAGTATATTCGCTTTTTGTTCTCCGTAACAAAAAGGTTGCCGCTACTGGGAATTACGAGTGAAAGGTCAATGCAGTGAACAGAAACTCGTTATCAAACGATCGCAGAATTTTTTTCGAAGGAAACCGGATCCACGATTAAGGAGATTGCGCCGGGTCGATTTGTACAATTCCCACCCTGGGCGCGTAGCTCAATTGGTAGAGCAACTGACTCTCCTTAGAACTTCATGCGATAGCAGGGGTGAAAGTAAGGGTGAAGCCGAGATCTTTGGCCTTTTTTTCAATGCTGCGCATCTGGTGCTGTCGATACTTGTCATCGTAAAACTTCATTCCCTTGTCAACATATTGTTGACCGTAGCGCAGCATGCGGTAAACCAGCCGGTCGAGCATATGGGCCATGGCGGTGATGGCTTTGGGTGCGCCCACTCGGGCTCGCAGATGAGGGAACTTGGCTCCCAGATACGTCTTACTGCGCCACAAACTGGTGGCGGCCATACGTAAGGCTGTGGCCGCACGGTTCTGGATACGCTTGGTGCCGCGGCGGAGCACCTTGCCGCCAGTGATCTGGTTATCGGGAGACAAGCCCAGGAAAGAAGCAAAGTGAGCTTCGCTGGGGAACCGGCTCATATCGACCCCGACCTCGGCGATGATGGTTTGTGCGTTCATGACATTGATGCCGTCGATTTGGGTGAGATCGGTTCCGCTGATTCGGTATAACTGCCCTCGCAGATCGAAACCGG
>Ga0126373_10000186_pt1 | contig 41803 bp, 50 predicted proteins | sample PanSoiMetPlot_11_FD_92545 | JGI IMG/M metagenome (GOLD analysis project Ga0126373, IMG submission 92545) | Tropical forest soil microbial communities from Panama - MetaG Plot_11 | ecosystem: Environmental > Terrestrial > Soil > Tropical forest > Bulk soil | place: Panama | collected 2016-02-17 | reverse complement strand
GCCCAGATCATCGAGATGGCCGGCGCGGGCTCGCTGTTCGCCCAGCTGATCGAGCTTGACTGGGAGCAGCAGCCCCGCGACCGCGAGGGCCGGTGGACCCGCATCGGCGGGCTGGCTGAGCAGCTAGTGGGCCGCGAGGCCGAGTACCAGCGCACCAGGGCGGCGCGCGAGGACCGGCGCACCCACGGCCGGCACGAGTACCCGATGATCGGGCCTGAGCACGCGCGGGGCAACTCCCGGCCGGTGAGCCGGGCCGAGTTTCAGGAGCTTGCCCGCAAGGGCAACCAGTGGATCGACAAGGCCAAGCGGGACGCCACGCCGATCAACGCGCTCGACCAGCACTGGGACGAGATCAAGAGCCGGGGCTGGGCCGAGGTCAGCAAGTCCTGGGGCGGCGCCACGATCGACAGCCACACCGCGGAGTTCCTGCCCGACGGCGCCGACAAGTACGCGCTGACGGTCCGGCCGCGCCACATGGTGCCGGTCCACCTGCCCGAGACGATCAGCCGGGCCGACTTCGAGCGCGCCATGGACCAGGCCAAGGAGATGTTCCGGCCGGTACTTGAGCGTCAGAGCTTCTACCTCGGCCTGTTCCACGACGACGACCTGCACCAGATAGACATCGACCCGGTGGCGGTGGTGGACAGCCCGGACCTGGTCGAGCAGGTGGGCGCATACACTCATGCCATAGGCGGCGCTTACCACTTCGCCACCGGCAACGGGTACTGGCCGCCTCACGTGGCAGAAGGCGCAGACATGGCAGCAGGGGACGTTCACTTTGAGCACGGGCTCGCGCAGTGGCACTCTCAGGCTGTCCAGGTCCAGGGCGAGGAGGGCACTGAGCCCGAGGAGCCTGGTGGCGATGACGATGACGAGCCGGCTGAGCTAGCCCACTTCAACCCGCTGCAGCCGCGCGGTCATGGTGGCGAGTGGATCAAGATGGGCGGGGGCGGCTGGGAAGGGCGCGACCGCGCGCTGGCCGAGTGGTTCCACCCGCAGCAGCTAGAGGCCGACGAGGTGCGTCACCCCAAGTCCGGCTACATGGTCAAGGCCGGGCTCGAACGCACGGTCACCCGGCCACCGGAGAGCCAGCACGGCAACGAGTCCCTCGGCATCGAGGGCCCGCCCACGTTCGACGTCAAGGACCACGGCGACCCGGCCAGCCCGGACTACAACTCGCTCCGGTACATGCTCCCGCCCGTGCTCCGCACTGAGCCGATCCAGCACGTCTACCGCGGGATCTCCGAGGACGAGTGGCGCCAGGCCCAGGAGCGCGGCTACCTGCAGTCCGACACCCGTGGCGTGATCAGCCCGCTCGAAGGCACCAACGCAGCCGTGGACCCGGCCAGCGCGGTGAGCTACCTGCCGTCCGAGGGACACAGCCGGATCGTCAAGATCAAGGTCCGGCCCGAGGACAAGTGGTTCACCATCCGGTCCGACAACTACCTGCGCACCCGCCAGCCCATCCCGCTGGACCGGGTCGAGGGCGTCTCCCCGCCTATGCGCAAGGAGGGCAAGTACGACGAACTGCAGGTGCAGCAGAGCCCAGTGCTGCAGGCCCGCGACTACGAGGGCGAGGTGGGCAACGAGACCCACATCACCCGCAGCGAGGAGGGCCTGATCCCGCTGTCGGCCATCGCCCACCTGCCCGGTGCCCGAGGCGAGCGCCCCAGTGAGCACCGCAACCGGCAGGGCGACAAGTGGCAGTCGTTCAAGGACGACATCGGCCGCAACGGGATCCGCAACCCGATTTTCATCACCGTGGACTACAACGGGCAGCCGGTGATCAGCGAGGGCAACCACCGGAGGGACGCCGCTGCCGAGGTCGGCCAGACCCACGTGCCGGTGCAGATCCGCTACTTCGGCCACGCAGAGCAGCAGGGCACGGTACTGCAGCGAGCCCAGGCCGAGATGTCTGAGCCCACCTACGACGGCGCCGTGGCGATGGCCACCAGGCTGGCCGAGGTAGCGGCCGGCGCGGTGGACGGTGAGAGCATCAGCGGGACCATCGCGCTCGCCGACGGGCTGGCTTCCCGGTTGTCTTGACCTTCCCTGGTGTCAACCGGTGCCTACACTCGCGCGTCGTTCAGATGTTCTGCCATGCTGTTCCGGCATCCCCGCGCTCCGCATCCGTACCAGGAGGGGACCGTCCTCATGACCCGTATCAGACTCATCGCTGCCATCATCTGTGCCCTGGCGTTTCCGCTGCTCGGGTTCACCGCGGCGAGCGCCAAGCCGATGCCCAACGCCCCGACGCTGGCCTGTGCGCTGACCGACCCGTTCTGCAACGAGCCCGTGTTCGCGCAGTCGGCGCTCAGCAGCCACGACTTCACTCCCACCGATGACGCAGCGATGACGATCGCCGGGCTGAACGTGGTAGCCAGCCCCAACGCGGCGGCCGACGACGGCAGCCAGGACTTCTCCTTCAACCAGGCCGATGTGGTGCCCACGCCCGGCAACGTCGGGGCGTTCAACTACGACAACTACACCAAGGTCCACTACCACGGTGACGGCGTGTGGTTCGAGGAGTGGACCCCGTTCGGCCAGGACACTGGGCTCTGCCTGCAGAAGACCTCGCTGAACCGGATCGTGCTGCGGGTCTGTGACGGCGGTGCCGACCAGGCCTTCATCGTCACCCGCAACGTGCCGTTCCTGACCCCGCCGGCCAGCCCGCTCTACAGCTACGCGCTGTCGGTGCTGCCGGCCATCAACGCCCAGCACCACCTGTGCCTGACCGGCCCGGCCTCCCTGGTGGGCCCGATCACCACGACCCGGTGCATCCGGCACTCGCCCACCGTGGCGACCGGCCAGATGTGGGCCGCTCTGCCATAAGGGGGCCAGCACCAGACCAGGGCCCGGCCGTCTACTTGGGGAGGCGACCGGGCCCTGTTCTATGTACTTACACCCCAAGATTCCGCCCTGGCTCTCCCGCACCGCCCGCATAGGGGCTACCATCACGTTCCAGACGGTGTGTCAACCCCCGCTTTGAACGCCGGTCGAACCGACCGGAAGGTGCAAGCGGGTGAGCGCTCCCGCCGTTGATCTCGTTGGCCCTCATGGCTACGTCCATGACTGGCGCTACGTCGGCGGTCCCGGCCTGCCCAAAGTTCCAGGTCGCCGCTACCACACCCGAGGCGGCAGGAAGCCACGCCACCGGGTGCAGACGATGGCCAGCGTCGGCCGTCACCCGACCGGCCAGAAGTCCGAGAGCACGGCCGGGCGCCGGGCCCTCTCCAAGCTTGGGCTCGCGCTGCCCGACGGCAGCTTCCCCGTAGGGGACGCCGACCACTGGGACAAGGCCCGCAAGGCCATCGGCCGGGTCAAGAACCCCGCCAAGCGGCAGCAGGTAGCGCAGCTACTGCGCAGGACCGCTGCCCGCTACGGCCGGACGCAGCAACTCAGGGAGTCCTGGGCGGCTCCCCAGAAGGCGGCCGTGGCCGCAGCCAACCATCCCCTCGCGTTGGAGTTCACCGTGCCCGGTCCCCGGCTCGCTGTCGCCAGCCCCTACGACGTCATCATCAGCCGGGCCGACGACGGGTCCGCGGTCCTGCGGCACCGCCGCGGCGGGTACGAGATCGCCCGGATCCGGCGCGACCCCGACGGCGCGTGGGTGTCGTCGATCGACGGCCGGGATCTGCAGCCGCACGTGCGGCAGCGGGCCGCGCTGCTCGAAGCGATCGGGGTCCACAACAAGGGCTCGACCACCCTGCAGCGCCGGGCTGAGACCACAGTGGTCCGCGGGGAGGAACTGCAGCCCCCGCCCGTGCAGACCCAGCTGATGGAGTCCCTCGGTATCCCCGCCGTGCGGATGTCGCTGGCCAACTCCGCTCCGGTGGTCGGCGCCAGCGACGGGCCCAGGGCGTCGAGCAAGCCACCGGGCCTGGGTGCCAGGGGCCAGACGATCTACAAGAAGCTCCGGGGCCGCGGGTTCCCGCACGCGCGGGCCCACGCCTTCGCCGGGCGCGCTGAGCGCTTCGCAGCCCGCAGGGGCGGCAAGTGACCGCAGCGATCCTCACCCCGTTCACAGGGGCAGACGCCAGGCCGTCGGGCACCCGGTGGCGCAAGAAGCTGCTGCCCATCGGGGAGATCAGCTACAAGGGGCGCACGCTCAAGTTCGACCGCCCCTACCTGACCGGCCTGGTGGACGCCTTCCGCAGCCGGGCCTATGACCAGGTGCCGTTCCAGCTAGCCGACGCGGCCAACACCCACACCAACGACCCTGAGCGCACGGCCGGCCAGATCACCGGCATGACCCTCGACACCGACGGGCTCTACATCGAGGTGCAGCCCTCGGCCCGCGGCCAGGAGGTGCTGACCACCAATCCCGGCCTCGGCGTGTCGGCGCGCATTGTCGAGGGCTACGACCGCTCCGACGGCAAGTTCTTCCCCCGCGCGATCCAGCACGTGCTCGGCACGCTGGACCCCCGCATCCCTGGCATGGGCGGCTGGTCGGCCGTCGAGGCCGCGAACGACGCCCAGGTCACCTACGACCTGTCCGGCGAAGCATTCACGAACGAGGAGGGCGGCATGCCCGAAATGACAGACGACCAGCAGGCCAAGCTGGCCGAGTTGCTGCAACTCGACGCGGGCAAGCTGGCGGAACTGGTGGCCAGCATGGGCAGCGCCGCACCTGACCCCGAGGCCCTGAATGGCGGCGGTGACGGCAACGGCAGCGCCGACCCGGACGAGGCCGAGATCCAGGCCATCGCCGACCGCATCGACGCCATGACCGACGAGGAGCTGGCCGAGTGGGAGCGCGAGCTAGAGGCCGAGGAGGCGGCAGCGGCCGGGGCGGCACCCGAGGCCGTTCCCGCCGGCGCCGGGCTGTCCACCGAGGAGGCCATGGCGGTCGAGCTTGCCCAGTCCACGGGCGAGGAGAACGCCCGGCAGCTTGGCATCATCAGCGCCCAGCTGGACCACGAGCGCTGGCTGAACGAGCGCCGCACACTGACCAGCAAGGGCGGTGTCCCGCCCTTCATCGCCGACCTCGCGCAGCCGCTGCTCGAAGGCACCGGGCACGTGGTGGACCTCGCGGGCGGTGGCACGGTGGACGCCGGCCAGGTAGTCCGCAAGATCCTCACCGAGACCGGCAAGCTGCTCACCCAGATGGGCCTGCAGACCGACGTCGAGCTTGGCTCGCCGGCCGATGAGCCCACCGAGGCGGCCGACGCCGAGCGCGACGACATCCTCAAGCGCGCCAAGCAGCAGATGGGGATCTGAGCCATGGCGCGCTACCTGATCACCAAGGCGGTCACGATCGCCGCCACCGACTACGCGCACCCCGCCCGCGTCCTGCTGCCCGGCCACACGGTCGAGCTATCCGCCGCCGAGGTCACTGCCATCGGCGCCGGGAACATGCGCGCCACCACGTACCGCGACCAGCTAGGTCTCGCCGTCGGCGTGACCAATTCCAACTAGGAGGGCCAGCCGATGACTGCGGTGGAGCCGCATTACAAGGCAGGACCGGCGAACTACCAGGTCTCAGCGTTGATCTTCGGTGGCCAGCTGGTCGAGCACACGACCCAGACCGCGGGCACGACCGACCTGACGGTCAAGCCCTGCACCGCCGCATCGGTCCACTGCCTGGGGGTGGCGTCCAAGGACGCCAACGTCCTTGCCGCGCAGACCGGGGCGGCCAACGCCTACGGCCAGCCGCTGATCGACATCAGCGTGCTCGATGACTTCACCAGCGTCTACTACGGCGGGGTGGACATCTGGGCCTGGTACTCCGCAGCCTGCACCCCCGGCATCAAGCTGCTCGCCACCGCCAACGGGACCGTCGGGCCTGCGGGCGCAGGCCCGGCCGCGGACCAGGTGGTTGGCATCTGCACTCACCCCGGTGGCGTATCGGCCGGGATGCTCACCCAGCAGATCGGCGGTCTCGGCGCGACGTCGTTCTTCCTGGGCCGGATCCGGGTCATCTGAGAGGGGCTGAACGATGCCAGTCGCCGCACGCGGGTACTCCGATGGCCCGCGAGTTACCGTCAACGAACTGCTCAAGGATCCGCTGGTGATCCCGCAGTTGATCTTGGATATGACGCAGAACGAGTTCGTGATGGACTCTGTGCTGCGCGACGGCGGCGCCGCCCCCTCGGGCGCGGTCCGCTACTCCGAGTCCACCCCGATGTACGCCGACGACAACCCGGAGATCCGGGCCGAGTTCGGCGAGGTGCCCATCGTGCCGACCTCCATCGGGATCCCGCGCGTGGTCTTCTCGCACGAGCGCGCCATGGCGATCATGGTCTCGGACGAGATGCGCCGCCGCCAGAGCGTGGACCCGGTCACCAGGCAACTGACCCAGGTCAAAAACACGATGGTCTTTAGCTGGAACACGGCCTTTTATTCGGCCGTGGTGGCCAATGCCAATATCCAGACACTGGCCGTCGCAAACACCTGGGCATCAGCGGGTGCGACAATTCGCGCCGACCTCGCCCAGGCGTGCTATCTGGTCGAGAATGCCAATGTCGTTTCGCCGTCGGGCCTGACACAGTGGCTGGGATTTGAAGCGGACACGCTGATAATCAACCACGGCAGCAAGAACACCCTGCTGCAGAGCAACACGTTCGCCGCGCCCTACATCGGCGACATCGCGTCCGAGAACCTGCTCTACACCGGCACCCTGCCGCAGAAGATCCTCACGCTCGACGTGATGGTCTCCCGCCAGGTGCCTGCGGGCAACGCCATCGTGATGCAGCGCCGGCGGGCCGGGTTCTTCGCGGATGAGCTTCCGTATGTCGCCGGTCCCTTGTACCGGGATGAGCCGCGCAAGACCTGGCGGTCCGACACCCAGCGGGCCTCGGCCATCGGCCTCGACCAGCCGCTGTCGATCGTGCTCATGTCGGGGGTCTGATCATGGTCGCAACTGCAGCGCGCACCAAGGTGGGCGAGGGCCGGACCCGCTACCAGGCCCTGACCAACATCTCGGTGCCGCAGCGGCTTGACGGCGTGCTCACGGGCCAGAACGACCTGGTGCCCGCTGGCGAGTTCGTGGAACTGACTGAGCGCGAGGCCGCCCAGCTGATGCGCTCCGGTGGCACAAGCGGGCGCCAGCACGCAGCGATCCGGCCGGCCAGCGAGTCTGAGGAGCCGCTGCCCAGGCTGCACCCGCGGCTGCTGTCCGGCGCGATCCGCCAGCCCGTGATGCCCGCTCCCGGTGCCGAGGGGCCCCGTCCCGACCCACCCGGTGCGAGCCGGATCATCGAGACCGGGCCACCGGAGGCCAACGAGCCGCAGCCAGGCGATGAGCGCGTGGTGCCGGCCGACGCGATCGACATCGTGCCGGGCACCGCCAGGACGGGGTGAGCCATGGCTGTCGCCATCCCCCAGGCCATCCAGATGTCCTGCCCGCGGTGCAGGGCCCTGCGCAAGTTCGTCGCCATCGACGGCGGGGCGCTGTACCGCTGCGGGGGCTGTGAGTGGCAGTGGTCGTTCGGCACGCAGGCGCCGACCGGCACTGCGACCGCGGTCCTGAACGCGGGCGGCACGGCCATCACGGTGGCGTCGGGCGGGGCGAGCTTCACCAACGGGATGCTGCTCGCCTACGACACCGGGCAGCTGTTGGAGATCCTCACGGTCAACGGGTCGGCGACAGCCACCAACATCCCGGTCACGCCGGCGTCCCGCTCGCACCTGTCGGCGGTCACCTTCGGCCAGCTGCTGGTCTCCCAGTCCTTCACCGGATTTGGGGTGGACGGCGTCACCATCCCCAACCCTCCCTATGGATTCTGAATGGCTGTCAACCGGTATGTGCTCACCGCCGACGTAGCTCTCGCGGCCGGCACGGTCTCGACCGTCGTGGCTGGTGAGCCGGGCACGGGCGGTGCGGCCGGGTTCGGCAACTCCTCGACCACGGGGGGCCCGCTGTGGCCGACCAACCTGCTGCGCAAGGGCCAGGCCATCATGCTCGACCCGGCCGGCCCGCTCTACACCTCGATCGGCGCGGGCAACCTGCGCGCGTTCGTGGACGGCCAGGACACCGTCGGCCACTTCGGCCTGACCAACTAGGAGGGCCCATGGCGCTCAACCCGCGGATGGTGATCGCCGACGTCGATGTGGCCTGGGACGGTGGCATCACCCGCGTGCTGGCCGGCACGGTCATCGACGTCCCCGACGGGCACCCGCTCGAAGCCGCCTACGGGGGCACCGACAACCTGCAGAGCCTGGACGATCAGGTTGCCGCCAACCTCGCAGCGGGCGCGGGAGGCGTCACGGTATGACGACCCCGGCGCCGGTCCTGTACGCGAGCATCAGCGATCTGAGGCTGATGCTCGACTCGACCGACGCTGGCACCGGCACGGCCGCCCAGCTGAGCGATGAGCAGCTGACCCTCGCGCTGCGGTCGGCCACCGACCGGGTCTCCACCTACGCCGGGGTGAGCTACGACCCGGCAGCCAGCCCGCCGACCATGCCGGGCATCGTGCGCGACATCACGCTCGACCTCGCCGCCTGGTGGGCGACGACCTACTACCTCAAGCAGAAGGAGATGGGCGCCAACCACCCCGCAGTGCTCCGCTACACCGCAGCGATGGGCGTGCTCGACGCGATCCGCAAGGGCGAGATCATCCTCGATCCGGCTTCGGGCGGTGCCGCAGCCTCGCGGATCATCAACTCCATCCCCGCGGTCTTCACCGGGGACGACTCGACCACGGCGATCCTCGACGGCCAGCTGCAGGTCGTCACACCGGCCGACATGTGGACGCGCCCCAGGATCTACAACGACCAGTGGCTGGAATACACCGGATGAGGTTCGCCGAGGGCGCCGCCCTGCTCAAGGACCGCACCCGGTGCGGGGACGGGCTGCTGCGCGGCAGCGTGACCATCGACCAGGTCTACGCCCACTTCCAGCACGAGCGGCTCGACCTGCACCACCCGCGCGGTGGTCACGCCCAGTTCCTGACCCGCCCGCTGTTCGACAACTACCTGCGCTACATGCAGATGGTGGCCGACGACTACCTCGGCCACGGTGGCCGGCACGGCATGGCCCGCGCGATGGAAGACCTGAGCGACGAGGCAGAGCGGCAGGCGCCGTGGGAGTTCGGCGACCTGATGCACTCCGGTCACCCCGAGGTCGAGCGCGGCGGGGTGACGGTCTACGACCGCCCGCCCAAGCGGCACCGGCTCACCGAGGCTGAGCTACGGCAGAAGTCGAGGTGGCGGTTCGACACCTACCCGGACCGGCTCAAGGGCTGGATCTACTGGCACTACACGGCGCGCGGCCGGGCTGGCCTGTCCCCGAGGGGGGCGGCATGATCAGCCAGACGCAGTTGATCATCGACTGGATCTCCACCCTCGGGTGGGATGACCGGCAGGAGCTTGGCTTCCCCCTGGTGGCCGGGCCCTTCGTCCCCCCGAGCCCGGACCGGCTCGTGGTGATCACGGGCGGCGGCGGGCCCGGCTACCTCACCGAGGAAGCCACGATCGACGGGTCCAACTTCCAGGTGCGGCTGCGTGCCGCTCCCGAGGATCCGGCCGAGGGCGAGGTCGCCGCCAGCCTGCTCGATGACCTGATCCTGCGCGCGAGCTTCCCCGTTCAGATCGACGGCGTGACCATCGCCACCTGCAGCCGGGTCGGGTCCGGGCCCTCGCCGATGCCCTGGGATCCGGCAGACCAGCGGGTCGAGTTCACCAGCAACTACATGATCGCAACGGGAGTCTGAGATGCCAGTCGGACCACGGGTGACGCTGCAGCCGCTCCCCTTCAACCTCGGAGCCGCGGGCGCGCTGTTCATCACGTCCACCACGCCGGGCTACGACCTCGGCAGCCCGAGCGCGATCACCGCCTGGTCTGGCCAGGGCGGGGTGCAGATCCCCAACAACGGCAGCGTGATCCTCGGCTACGCCTGCGGCGCCACGGCGGCAGGCGTGACCCAGGTGCTGGTCGGCGACCTGGTGGGGTCCACCGGGCAGGTGCTGCCCGCGACCACCTACCAGTACACGATCGCCTCCAACACGGTCGGCTGGCTGGGCCCGTGGTCGGTCGGCAGCTTCAACCAGCAGGCCCCGACGCTGGTCACCTACGCCGGGGCGATCAACACCACGGCGCTGCTGGCCGCCGCCCAGGGCTGCGTCGTCGTGGACTTCACCACGACCACCTCGCTGGCCGTCCGCGCCTACTCGATGATCAACATCCCGTGAGGAGCCAGACGTGACCGAACAGCCACCCGCTGCCCCCGCTGCCCCCGCCGCTGCTCCTGCGCCGGCACAGGCCCCTCCCGCTGCGGCGTCTGCTCCCGCTCCCTCTGCGGCGGGAGGGCTCAGCGCGGCTGAGCAGGCGCAGCTGGGCGCGCTGCTGTCCAAGCAGGCGACGGCTGCGGCCACCGAGGGCGATGCCCGCATGAAGGTCGAGGGCGATCACGCATCGCTCAGCTACGGCGGCGTGACCGTCGGCACCGAGTTCACCACCGTGCCAGCAGCGCTGGTGGCCCCGTTCCTTGAGGCCGCAGCCGACGCCGGCGTGACGATCACCCAGGAGAGCTAGCCATGGCCGGGCCACCGCTTGTCTACACACCTCCCGCCTACACGACGACCAACGTGCTGTACGGCGTCGGGATCATGTTCACCGCGGTGCCCGGTACAGCCGTGCCCTCAGACCAGAACCTGGGCGTGGCCACCGCCTGGACCGCGCTCGGCTGGGGCTACATCGGCGCCACCGAGGCCGGCGTCACGGTGACCTTCAACCCCTCGACGCAGGACATCAACATCGAGGAGCAGCCGACCCCGGTGGCGGTGATCGTGTCCACGGCCACGCTGCAGATCACCTGCAGCCTGTCCGAGGAGACGCTTACTAACGTCAACCTCGCCTGGGGCAACGGCGGGTCGATCGCCGTCACCCCGGCTGGCGCTGGCCAGCCCGGCAAGTCGGTGCTGACCCTGTCCACCAATTTCGCGCAGATGGCCGTGGCGGTGATCGGCAAGAACCAGTCCGGCTTCGCGCGGGTGCTGTCGGTGCCCACCGTGATGTCGGCCGGCCAGGTGCAGACCGCTTACCGCCGTGCTGCCCAGCAGCGCCTGTACCCGCTCACCCTCAACGCAGTTTGCCCGTTCAACCAGATCACCTGGACCGACCTGACCGCTGTCGCCACGAGCTAAGGGAGCGCTTATGCCGACATTCGACGCAGGAGCCGTGGTCGAGTCTCTCGACTGGGACTTCACCGGCAAGCAGCCCAACGGGCACATCGCACCAGGCTGGCCCAAGGCGCTGGCCGGTGCCAAGGGAGCGATCCCTGAGCCGTCCGACGCGGCCATCGGCCGCTTCCTCGATGACCTCAAGAAGCTCTACGAGGCCGCCCAGAAGGAGGGCCTGGCCGGCGAGGACATCGACACGGCCAGCCCGGCCGAGATGCTCGACGCGCTGTCCTCGATCACCGGGGACAAGTTCGTCGCGTTCATGGCCGACACGGCCGGGATCTTCTCGGCGCTGTGCAGCGAGCAGCCGAGCAAGGAGCAGCTGCTCCTGCTGCCGATGCGGATGCGGGTCAAGTTCTTCACCTGGGTGCAGAACGAGGTGGTCAACCCGGAAGCCGGGACCGGCGCTGGGAACGGGGTGGTGAAGTCTCTGCCCTCCGCTCGCGCCGGGTAATCCTCTACCTCGCTCGCCGGTACTTCGCGCTCGGGCCCGCCGAATGGGACGCACTGGGATGGGACATCCAGAAGGCCTATCTCGAAGGGCTGGAAGGCGAGGAGGTCGTCAGCTTCAAGGGCGGCGGCGAGGGCGGTATCCCCGCAGCAGCGGCTGGCGGGCCGCAGCAGCGGCAGGCCGACCCAGGCACCAAGGTGATCGACCTGACCAGCATGCGGGCCGAGCTAGAGGCGAAGCGGGGAGGTGAGTAGTGGCCTTTGACGCCGGCACGATCGTCGCCCACATGGACCTGGACGACGCCGAGTTCAAGCGCAAGCTGGACGAGGACGTAGCTCGGGTCGAGGCGTTCGAGCGGCGCGAGCACGAGATCAAGCTCACCGCCAAGATGAACGAGTCTGACATCAGTCAGGCCCGCCGCGCCATGCAGCGCCTGGACACCGCCGCTACCAACGACGCCCGCTCCCGCGGCGGGATCTTCGGCGTGCTGCACGGCCTGTTCGGCCGGGGCGGCCGGATGCCCGGTGGCGACAGCGGCGGCAACGCCCACATCCTGGCCCGGCTGTTCTCCTCGGCTAGTGGCGGCGGCGGCGGGTTCGGCGCGAACCTGCTGAGCGGGGCCGGGCCCGGCATGGGCCTGCTCAGCCCCCAGGCGGCGATGATCGGCGCCGCCATTCCCATCGTCGGCGGGGCACTGCCCGCGCTCGCCGGGGTGGGCGGGGTCGCCGGGATCGGCGCGGTCGGCGCCGGGGTGGCCGCGCTCGGCGCCAAGACGCTGATCGGGACCAAGAAGGATCCAGGCCCGGCCTACGCCCAGGCCCAGACGGCCATGGACGCCATGAAGGACGTGATCACCAAGGGCGCCCAGCCCATGCTGGCCCCGCTGCGGCAGGCCCTCCGACAGATCCCCCAGATGCTGCACGGGCTGCTGCCCGAGATCAAGGGCCTGTTCGGCGCCGCGGGCACCCTGATCCAGCCGGTCCTGCACGGCCTGGTGGACATCGCACGCGACATCCTGCCGGGGCTGTCGAGGGCGTTCCGGGCCGTGGCACCGTCCATCCGGCCGCTGCTCGACGGGGTAGGCCTGCTGGTCAAGAACATCTTCCCAGGGCTAAATGCCCTGCTCAGGGCCATGGCGCCGGTCATGGGCATCTTCGCGCGGGCCCTGGCCAACGTCGGTCGTGATCTTGGTGCCATGTTCAAGGCTTTCGCGCCGGCCGTGCGCCCATCCATGATCATCCTCAAGGCGCTGCTCGACGCCGTCGGCTCCCTGCTGCCCGTGATCGGCAAGCTGGCCGCGATCTTCGCGGTGGCGCTGGCTCCCGTGATCGTCGCCTTCGGCAAGGCCATCAAGATCCTTGAGCCCTCCCTGCTGATCATCGGCCGGCTGCTGGCCCGGCTGGCGGGCGCGGTCCTGCAGGATCTCGCCGCCATCCTGATCTCGGTCGCCAAGCTGATCGCCGGGATCGCACCGTCCCTGACCATCCTGGCCGGGGCCCTCGGCAAGATCTTCGCCACCATGGAGTCGAGCGGAGTGTTCGGTGCCCTCGCCACGGCCATGGAGCAGCTGGCCCCGCTGTTCGCCCAGCTAATCAACCTGATCGTGCGCCAGCTAGTCCCGATCATGCCCGTCCTGATCGGGCTGTTCGTCCAGATCACCACGATCATGGTCTCGGGGTTCGCCGAGGGCCTCAAGCTGATCCTGCAGGGCGTCACCTGGCTGCTGCAGCACTTCCCGATGCTGGTGCCGATCATCGCCGGGATCACCCTGGCCTGGCTGGCCTGGAACCTGGTGATGAGCGCCAACCCCATCGGGCTGATCATCATCGCCATATCGCTGCTGATCGGCTCCATCGTCTTCCTGGCCACCCACTGGCACCGGGTGTGGACCGACATCAAGAACTGGGCAATGGACGCCTGGAACTTCCTGACCCACGGGTGGGGCCAGTGGCTGATCCCAGGCCTGACGCTGATCCGCAAGGTGGTCGAGTTCGTCCGCGACCACTGGCGGCAGGCCTGGAACGACATCAAGCAGGCCGGTCTCGACGCCTGGCACTTCATCCACGACAACATCATCAGTCCCCTGGCTGACTTCTTCACCAAGAAGATCCCCGGCTACTTCGACACCTGCGTGTCCGCGGTCGGCAAAGCCTGGGGAGTGATCAAGGACACCGTCCGCAAGCCAGTCGCCTGGGTCGTGGACAACGTGGTCAACGGCCTGATCAACGCCTTCAACTGGGTGTCGGACCGGGTCCACGGCCCCCACATCAAGTCTCCCGTCCATCCGTTCGGCCTGCAGAAGGGCGGCAAGCTGCCCGGCTGGGGCGGCGGCGACATCCTGCCCGCGCTGCTCGAACCCGGCGAGACCGTGGTCTCCAAGGAGCACAGCGCGCGGCTGGGCGACGTGTTCGCCGCGATCGGCGTGCCCGGATACCAGCACGGCGGGCGGGTGCTGCCCGGCACCGGGGGCCGCGGGCAGCAGGCCATCCACCAGGGACAGAACCTCGCTGCGGGCGGCCAGCACAACATCTTCTCCACGATCTGGCACAAGGGCGGCGACATCGCCAAGGCCGTGCTGGCAATTGCCACCGGTAACCAGACGGCGCTGCGCAACGCGCTCATGGACCTGTTCCCGCACGGGGTCGGCGGGGCGGGCGTGGACCTGGCCACGCTGCTCACCACCATGCCCGCCCAGCTACTGACCGCAGCGATCAAGACCCTGCTCAGCTTCGGCGGTGGCGGCCTCGGCGGGAAGGGTGCCGAGATCGCCAAGTGGGCGATGCAGTGGGCCGGCAAGATCCCCTACGTCTGGGGTGGCACCGCGGTGCCCGGAGGCGCCGACTGCTCTGGGTTCACCCAGGCGGTCTACCGGCACTTCGGCATCCTCGCGCCGCGGACCTCCGAGGCCCAGGGCGCGTGGGTCACGCGGGGCTCGCCACAGATCGGTGGCCTGGCGTTCTACAACTCGCCAGCCGGTGGCCCACCTCCTGGCCACGTGGCGATCGTCGGCTTCGGCGGCAACGTGATCAGCCAGGGCGGCGGCATGGGCCCGCAGATCCAGCCGCTGCGCTCGATGCCGCTGATGTTCACCGGCATCCCACCCGGTGGCAAGGGCACCGGGGGCAGGGGCAGCTGGAACCTCGGCAGCCTGGAAGGGCTGTGGGGACGGGCCGGGGGCCCGGCCAGCCAGGCGCACGTCGCCGCAGCTATCGCACTCGCCGAGTCCAGCGGCAACCCGCTGGCCCACAACCCCTCGGGCGCGAGCGGTCTGTGGCAGATCCTCGGCCAGGTCTTCCCCGGCAACATCTTCGACCCGTACATCAACGCCCGGAACGCCGTCCGCAAGTATTACCAGGCCGGCGGCTTCTCCCCCTGGGTCACCTACGAGACCGGCGCCTACCGCCAGTTCATGGACAACGGCGGCTGGATGCTGGGCGGCAACTACGTCAACGCCACCGGCCAGCCCGAGGCCGTGCTCAACCCGCGGCAGAGCCAGGCGTTCGTGGATCTGGCCGACGCCGCCCATGCGCTGCAGAAGGGCGGCGGCGGGCTGATGCGCGACGTCTACCTGATGCTGCCCGAGGGCACCACGGTGGCCAAGGCGCTGGCCGAGGTTGGCTGGCACCTGCGCGTGATGTCCAACGCCGGGTATTCGGGGGTGACCGGTGGCTGAGCCCACGCTGGCCCTCGGTCAGTACAGCATCGGCACCGAGATGGCCGGTGGCGACCCCAACACGGTGGTCTACGGCTTCGGCACCCTCAACCTGGTGGCCAGCACCTCGGTGGACACCGGCTCGATGGCGTCCCAGGACCAGGCGGTGGTCGGCCACGACGGCCAGCTGTTCGGAGTGGACACCCTGCCCGGCATGATCGTCAGCCAGAACGGCCAGAGTTATGCCAGCGCCAACGGCAGGGCCGCGCTCGACGCCTTCTCGGCGCTGGCGGGCAAGTGGACCGACCCGGCCGTGCGGCTGACCGCGGGCTCGGTCCAGATCCTGCGTGCTTACTACCCAGTGTCCAACGTGACCCGGCGCTGCTACGGGCGCGGGCGCAAGATCCAGCCCGTCTACGGGCAGGCCAACCAGGGCCTGGTCCCGTGGGCTGCCCAGTTCCAGGCCGCCGACGGCAACTGGTACTCCGACGCCGAGTCCAGCCTCACCCTCGCCACCACGCCGTCCTACTTCGGCACGCTGACCTTCCCGCTCACCCCGCCGTTCAACTGGCAGAGCGCGCTGAACTATCAGACCAACCTCGCGGTCAACGCAGGCTCGATCCCCACCTGGCCGGTGATCACATTCAACGGGCCGCTCACCACGCCGGGCCTGGCTTATGTCAACACGCCAGTGGCCATCGGCTACACGGGCGTGGTCGGGGCTGGCCAGTCACTGGTGATCGACACCCGGCCGTGGCGGCGCACCGCGCTGCTCGGCACCAGCAGCGTGGCCGGCCTGCTCACCGGCAACCCCATGATCTCGCTGCAGCTGCAGCCGGGCTCGACGCTGATGCGGCTGTCGGGCAGCGACCCCACCGGGCAGGGCAGCTGCGTCATCAAGTGGCGCAGCGCCTGGCCCGCGATCGGAGGCACATCATGACCTTCCAGACGGCGGTGTGGGCCGTCAACGGCAACCTGGTGGACGCCGCCTACGCCCGGCTCATGCTGCAGGCCTCGACCCTCGGCAGCCAGGGCGTGATCGGCCACCTCGACTGCCAGGTGAACGCGACCACGCCGAGCCCGACGGCAGGCATCGTGATCACGTCCGGCGCGGTCGTGGTCGCCGGGGCCGAGGCCAGCTACCAGGGCAGCTACTACGGCTGGAACGTCGGCAACGACACCACGCTGAGCATCGCCCCGACGGCGGGCGCGATCCGGTCCGACATGGTCGTGGCCAGGGCCGAGGATCCAACCTGGTCCGGGTCGCCGTGGGGCAACCCGGCCAGCGGGCAGATCATCTTCCCGCGCGTGATCTCCGGGGTGGCGGCCGGGTCGGTGCTCCCACCGGGCGGGCAGTCGGTGATCCCGCTCGCCCGGATCGACATGCCGGCCTCCACCTCGGTTGTGCAGCAGTCTTACATCCATGACCTGCGGCAGGTAGCGGTGCCGCAGACGCTGCAGATCGTCAACGTGGTGCAAGGGCCCGGCTCGCCGGTCCTGTCCGCACCCTCGGCGACCACGGTGGCCTGGCCACCAGGTGCGAACTGGCAGATCCAGATCCCCAACTGGGCCACCATCGTGACGGTCGCCTGGTCGGCCAACGAGTTGCTGTGGCAGTCCGGCTTCGTGCGCGGCTACATGTGGCCGGTGATCGGAAGCTCGGTCAGCGCGCCGACCGTCACCACCCCGCAGCAGATCATCTCGATCCCGGCCTCCGACGGGCCCTACCGGCACACCATCGGTGGCGGCGCGATGGTCTCCATCCCGCCCTCGATCCGCGGCACGACCCAGACCCTGCAATTCGCCAACAAGACCGATGGCACCCAGACCGGGCGGCTCAGCTTCGGCGAGCACGCCTCGGTGTGGATCATCACGCAGTTCCAGCAGCAGGCAGCGCTCCTGTGATGAAAGGAAACGATCATGGATAACCAGCGCATGGTGGGGGCGGCTGACCGGCTGGCGGTCGGCGTCTCGGCTCCGCACGGCGACTTCGCCGGCGTCCACACCGACTTCAAGGTGGAGCGGTGGGACGCCGAGCAGACCGACTGGGTGGCGGGCAAGGTCCGCGCCAGCGGGAGGTTCCGGCCCGGCATCGACCTGGTGCCGTCGATCTTCCGGCTGTTCAAGGTCGCGCCCTACAGCGTGACCATCGACTACGACTGCAACCTGATCGTGCAGAACGGGTGGGTGGCCCTGCTCGGCGGGGTGGCGGGCACGACCATGTCGCCCAAGTTCGGCGCGGCCAACGGCCGGATCGGGGTCGGCACCTCGGTCACGGCGGCGGCCTACGCGCAGACCACCCTGGTGGGCGACACCGGGGCGGCGAGCACCACGAGCTACTTCAAGCTCGTGTCCGGTGCGCCGACCATCGCCACCGGCTCGACCCCGCCGACGCTGACCTTCTCCGCGGTGTTCGGCACCTCGGTGGCCAACTTCGCCTGGCAGGAGTTCGGGACCGACGCGGGCACGGCCGACAGCGTGTCCAACGCCACCACGGGCGGCACGTTCTTCAACCGGGGCGTGTCCTCGCAGGGCACCAAGGCCTCTGGCCAGACCTGGACGGCGACCGAGACCATCTCGTTCGGCTACCCGTCGGGTTCCGGCACTGTGAGCTAGGCCCATGGCCGGCCAGAACTGGGCAGGCCTGGTCACCCCGAACACCCCGCAGGGGTCCGGGGCTGGCTCAGCGCTGTCCACCGCCACCACGGCCACGCTCAGCCCGGTCACGGGCTCGGCTGCGGACGTGGCCCAGATCAACCAGGAGGGCCAGTACCAGGGCTGGTACGCGGGCCTGCTGCTGGTCGTGACGGCGCGTGGCTTCATCACCACGACGGCGACCGGCACGACGTTCACCCCGCTGTTCGCCGCGCGGGTCGGCAACACTGGCTCGACCTACGTGACCCTGGCCACGGGCGCGGGCATCAGCACCCCGGCTGCGGCCAACACCGGCATCCAGTGGGAGGCCTACGCACTGATCCGCTGCACCAACGTGGCCACCTCGGGCAGCACGGTCAGCACCCAGGGCAGTATCAAGTTCTACGCGCTGGCCGCCCAGACGATCCTGACCGCGACTGCAGCCACCGAGATCGCCATCCCCAACGCCTCCGGTGAGACGGCGGCGGCGGTGGACACCACCCAGGTGCAGGGCATCAGCATGCGCGGCACCCTGGCCGGCGCGAATGCCACGGTCCAGCTGACCCAGTGGATCGTGGAGGGCATCGACTGACGGGCTCACCCGGAAGGAGGGGGTGAGCCCCCGTGGCGGTCACGTACACCAGGGTCCACGCGATCCCGTACTGGTCGAACTCGAACACCACGGGCGCGGCGCTGTCGGTCACGGTTGCCCCAACCAACATCGGCGATCTCATGGTCGCCGTCGTGCTGAACCAGGGCGGCACCAGCGTGGCCTCCCTGAGTGGTGGCGGGGTCAGCAGCTGGTCGAGGGTCGGCTCGCCCTGGACCGACGCCGAGGCCACCCCGTCAACGATGGAGTGGTGGATCGGCACGGTCACCGCCACCGGCTCTAGCTCGATCTCGGTCACCTGGAACGCTGCGGTCGGCTCGCACTTCAACGAGATCACGGTGCAGGACTTCCACGCCGTCGGCGGCACGGGGGTGTGGACGGCTGAGGCCACCGGCAACCAGAGCAACCCCTCCTCCTCGGGCACGGTCACCTACCCGACCCTGGCTGCCACCAATCAGCCCGAGATCTACATGGGCTACGCCTCGACCCCGAACGCGATCTCGGTGGGCAGCCCGAGCCCAGCCGGCTTCGTCGTGGACCTGACCAACGGCAACAACTGCTGCATCAACGGCCTTACTTACGCCGGGACCGCGGTCACCCACAGCGTCACGATCAACAGCGCTAGCTGGGCGGTCGGCATCACGATCTACCAGCCCGCAGCCCCGCTCCCGCCGTCCATGCAGGATCCTGCGACTCCTCCCGGCCGGCGCTCGCCGATGTCGCGGTTCGTGGTGCCCGACGCCCAGCCGCAGATCATCGTCCCGGTCATCCTGACCAACAGCGCCGACGGCATCACCCCCTCGGGCACCGTGCTGACCGGTGGCTCAGGCGGCAACACGGGCGGCGCGAGCGGCAGCTTCCTCGATACGGTGACCATCGGCTCGGGCGCGACCCTGCAATCGGACAGCGCCCACGCCCACAGCGGCAGCTTCTCCATCCAGTGCGCCACCGGGGCGACCGCTGCCACGTCGTTCATGACCTGGCAGGCGTCGATGGCGGCAGCCAACTGGTCGCCGATCTGGTTCCGGCTGTATGTGTTCCAGACCGCGGCGACCACGGCGGTCTCGCGGCTGATGAGCCTCAACGACGCTGTGCCGACCATCTGCGGCCAGCTGCGCATCACCGCCGCCAACGTGCTGTCGGTCACCAACGCGGCCGGCACCCAGGTCGGCCTCGGCACGCTGGCGCTGCCCACCAACGCCTGGTTCCGCATTGAGGGCTGGGCGACACCTGGCAGCAGCGGCCAGATCCACTACGACCTCTACACGACCAGCCCGGACGCGCCGCTCGGGTCCACGCCCGACGAGACGATCACCAGCGCTGCCACCAACATGGGCGCGATGGTCGGCAACGCCCGGATCGGCCAGTCCGGTGCCACCCAGTCCAACTACGGGCCCTACTGGTTTGACGACATCGGGATCAGCAACGTCGGCCCGCTCGGCCCAGTGGTGGCGGCGGCGACCCCGGTCACCCTGGTGGATGCGGCGGCGGCCACCGAGAAGATCACCCAGAAGCTGGAAGACCTGCAGGACAACTTCCCCGGCTCCTCGGTGGACACCACCAAGTGGACCGCCTACAACAACGCCACGGTGGCGAGCAGCACCCTGACCCTGACCGACACGGCCAGCAGCACCCTCTACAGCGGCATCCAGTCCAACGTCCTGTACGACCTGACCGGCAGCTACCTGCTCGCCCACTGCACCAACGGGGGCCTGCAGGCGACCAGCACCCAGGCCATGATCCTGGTCCAGATCAGCGCCAATAACACCGCCGCACTGATCATCAACAACGGCAACCTGATCGCCCAGAGCCAGGTGGCCGGGAGCTACGTCAACCAGGGGACCATCGCCTGGGTCGGCGCCACCATGTCGTGGCTGCGGATCCGCGAGTCTGGCGGGACGATCTTCTGGGACTACTCCGCGGACGGGCTCACCTGGACCAACCTGGCCAGCTTCACCAAGCCTGTCGGGTGGGATATCACCCAGGTCCAGGCAGTGGTGCAGGAAGGCGCCTTCGCCACCACCGACCCGCAGGCGACCAGCACCTGGCAGAGCATCAACCTGCCGCCTAGCACGTTCACCCTGACCGACCGGGGCGCGGCGGTGGAGGCGCTGGCCAGCCCGGCAGCGGTGCCGGTGGCCGACGTCGCGGCCGGCACCGAGGCCCTGGTGGTCACCGCCACCGTGCCGCTGGCCGAGGTGGCAGCCGGGGCCGAGGCACTGACCGTCTCCGCGGCTGTTAGCCTGGCCGACGCGGCCGGGGCCGTTGACGCGCTCGCATCGCTGTCTGCCACGGTCCCGGTCGCCGATACTGCGGGCGCCTCCGAGGCCCTCACCCTCCCGGCCAAGACCCTGCCAATCGCCGACACGGCGGGCGCAGCCGATACGCTGGCCATCCCGGCCGAGACCATCCCGCTGGCTGACACCGGGGCAGCGGCCGAGGCCAGCGCTGCAACAGTCACCCTGCCTCTCGCGGACAGCGCCGGCGGCTCAGAGGTAATCTCGGCCGCTGCCACCCTCAGCGTGACCGACCAGGCCGGCGCTGTCGAGGCCATGGTCTCGGGCATGCCGGTCGCGCTGGCCGATGTCGCCGGGGCCAGCGATCAGGTGGCCGTCACGGCCTCAGTCCCTCTGGGTGACGCCGCGGCTGCGGCTGAGGCGCTGACCGTGACGGCCACGGCCGGGATCGCCGACGCGGCCGGGGCAGCAGAGGCCGCTGCCGCTTCTGTCACCGTTCCGTTGGCTGAGACCGGGGCAGGTTCGGACGCGCCGGCGATCTCGGCCACGCTACCGCTAGCAGACCGTGGCGCCGGGGTGGAGGCCCAGGCCATAGCCATGCCCGTTAGCCTGGCTGAGGCGGGCGGGGCTGCCGACACTGGGACGGCTTCTTCCACGGTCCCACTCGCCGACACCGCGGCGGCGGCCGAGGCGCAGCTGATCGGGGTCGCTCCTGCCGAGGTCGCCGCTGCGGCTGAATCCCTCACCATAACCGCCACCCTGCCGCTGGCTGAGGTAGCTGGCGCGGCCGACGCCCTGGTGCTGGGTGCCCCGGTGACCCTGGCCGAGGTGGCGGGCTCGATCGAGGCCCTGGCCGTCTCGGTGGCCGTCCCGGTCGCCGACCAAGGAGCCTCCGCAGAAGCTTGTGCTGCAGCCGCAGCGGTCCCGGCCGGCGACCAGGCCGGCGCAGCCGATGCTATCGCGGTCGTGGCCGGGGCCAACCCGCAACTGCCCGACGCGGCCGGCGCGGCCGAGGCGCTGGGTGCTGCGGTGGCCAGCCCGGTCACCGACGCCGGGGCTGCTAGTGAGGTGTTGACAGGCTCAGTCACGGCTGGCGCCGCCGACCGGGCTGGTGCGGCCGATGCTACCGGCGTCTCCGCGATTCTGGGCCTGCCCGACGCTGGGGCTGCCCAGGACGCCCTGGCGACCGCCCAGGCGGCACAACCGGTCCTCCCCGACGCTGCGGGCGGCACAGAGGCTCTCAGCGTCTCAGTTGTAGCTACAAGTGCCGACCGGGCGGCTGCATCCGACGTCCTGGTGACCGGAGCGCTGCAGGCGGTCTCCTTCACCGACACGGGCGCGGCCGGGGACCGGCTGCTCTACTCGATCCCGCCGTCTGAGCCGCAGCCGCTGTGGACCGCCGCGCCGGCCGCGCTGCGGTGGCACGCGGGCCCGGTGGACCGGGCCTGGCAGGTGGCCCCGGCCACCACCCGGTGGGAAACTAGCCCCAGCCCGACCCGCTGGGCTGCTCACGCCATGCCAGCGAGGTGGGTGATCCTTGTGGCCGAGTTCGAGCCAATCGCATCGGTGTCCCAGGAGATGATCAACGTCTCGTGGACCTCCGACCTCGGCGGGTCCGACGTGGACCCGACCACTGGGCCGATGCCCGTCCAGTTCGCCTTCCCGGTCTCCTCGGGCGACCAGCACCATCCAGCGTCCCCGGTCACGTGGTTCACCGGCACCTGGCTGCCCGACCTCGGCAACTACAAGGGCTACATCGCCCAGTGCAGCGTCGGGCCCACCGCGCTGGGCGGGCTGGTGCAGCTGGCCCCCGGCGCCTACGACGTGTGGTCCTGGGTGCAGACCGGCACCGAGAACCCGCGCAAGTTCGCCGGCGTGCAGGTGGTGTACTGACCGGTGGCCATCCTCCCGCGCTGCTTCACCAGCGGATCGAGCGGATCGAGCGTGACCATCACGCCGCCGCTGACCGGCTGGACGAACGCGGGCGCGGGGGTGAGCGGCACCGCGCCGCAGCCCAACGACTTCGTGGTCATCGTCGCCCAGAACAACACCAACGGCGGCAGCGTGGTCCAGAGCGCGGGCACGCCGTGGACCATGCTGGCCGGGCCGACCCCGCAGCCCACGGCGGGCAGCTTCTGGGCGGTCCAGGCTGGGCGCACCTGGACCGGATATGAGACGGCCCCCACCTGGACCTGGTCCAGCGGCAGCCGCTCCTGCTGGGTTGCGGTCGCCTTCGCCCCCGATGCGGGTCAGGCCGTGTTTGTCGATGTGCTCGGCACGACCAAGGTGGACAGCAGCCCATCGACCAGCCACACCATGCCCGCCGCCACCCCCACGGCCGGGGTGACCGACACCTCGGTGCTGCTGCTCAACGCATCGTCCGGCGCGACCGGCACAACCAACATCACTGAAACCACCCCGGCCGGCTGGACCAGCCTGGTCGGCCAGAGCCAGACCGCATCCGGCACCTACGTCATCAACACCTGGCTGGGCTACAAGGCGTCGGCCACCGGCACCCAGACCCCGGCCGCCCAGACGATTCAGGGCGGCGCGTCCAGCACCGGCACCACCAACGCCGTGCTCAACCATCTGCTGCTGCGGGAGTTCCCCGCCCCCGCGGTCGCCGACGTGGCAGCCGCAGCCGAGACCATCCTGGTGGCGAACGCCTCGCTGCCCGACGTGGTGGCGGCCACCGACGCCATCGCGGTCTCGGTCAACTTGTACGACTACGGCGCGGCCGAGGACGACGACCCGCTCGCGCTCACCTACGCCGAGGCCCAGGTCAACCCGCTCGCCGAGGGCGGTGGCGCGGCCGATGGGCTGGTGGTGGCCAAGCTTCCGGTCCCGAGCCCGGTCCCAGGACTGGTCGCGCGGATCGCCAGCCCGGCCTTCATCCTGAGCCGGATGCCGCGCATGCACGTGCAGAACCTGCTCACCGGGCAGTGGCTGCACCGCGATGTGCAGGGCGTGACCAGCCCCTCGATCACCTGGCAGCTGAACGCCCCGGACCAGTTCACCTGCACCCTGTCCCCGCCGCGGGCCGACCTGCTCGACGCGGGCGGCAACCCGCTGCTGTCCGAGTGGCGGGACGCCTGCTACCTAGAGGAGAACGACGAGATCAAGTTCGGCGGCATCCTCACCTCCTCGACGTTCTCCGGTCCGGCCTGGCAGACCACCTGGACCGGCTTCATGGGCTACCCGGCCGGCATCCCGTATGAGGGCCCCGACTACGTCAAGACCCGCATCGACGCGCTCGACGTGGTGCGCGACCTGTGGACCTGGCTGCAGGCGCAGAAGAACGGCAACCTCGGCATGGTCCCTGACGCGACCAAGTCCGGCACGCTGCTCGGCGCCAACGTGCCTGCGGGCGCGGCCTCGACCCTGAACGGCAACTCGCCGGCCGGCTCGACGGTGATCAAGGTCCACGACGCGAGCCCGTTCAACCCCAAGATGAAGGTCAGCCTGGGGGGCGGCAACGCGCACATCGTCAAGAGCACCTCGCCGACCGCGCACACGGTCACGCTCACCACGGCCACGGCCAACTACCACAAGGACGGCACGTCGATCGCCCAGGTGATGAGCCCCACCCCGATCGCCATCTACTGGTACAACTCGACCGACATCGGCCAGGAGATCGGCAACATCCAGCAGGAAGCGATCTTCGACATGTGGGAGACGCACGCCTGGGCCGGGGCGCCGCGCAACGTCGTCGTCCACCGGCTGCACTTCGGGGTGCCGCGGGCAGGGCGGCGCCAGACCTCGCTGCGCTTCGCCGAGGGCGAGAACATCATCGAGGCGGTGCAGGGCACCAGGGACGGGTCCACCTACGCCAACCAGGTGGTGGGGCTCGGCAGCGGCCAGGGCAAGGTGCAGATCCGGGCCGAGGTCGCCCAGGTGGACGGGCACCTGCGGCGGGTGCTGGTCTACACCGACCAGACGGTCACCACCAAGGCCCGGATGCAGTCCAAGGCCCAGCGCATCCTGGCCAGCCGGCTGGCGATCGACACGCCCAGCACGGTGGTCGTCCAGAACCACCCCAACGCGCCGTTCGGCAGCTTCGTGCCCGGCGACGACATCTACGTCCAGTGGGTCACCGGGTGGCGCAACACCGGCATCTGGGGCCGGATCACGCAGATGACCCAGGATCCGACCACCGACCTCATGACCCTCACCCTGGCCCGCTCCGACAGCTTCCTCTACATGGCCCAGTCCGGGCAGGCGGGAACGCTATGACGATCAACGGCAGCGTGCTGCCCGCCGAGATCCGCAGGCTGGCCGCCCAGCTAGCCGAGATGCAGCAGCGGATCACCCAGCTAGAGCGCGGCGCCAGCACCGCGCAGCTGGCCAACGCCTCGATCGAGGGCGGCACGCTGACGATCAACGACGACAGCGGCAACGCGATGATCCAGCTGGGTGCGCAGGACGACGGCACCTTCGCCCACGTGGCGGTCAATGCCAGCCCGCCGCCGCAGCCCTCAGACCCAGTGGTCAACCCGGCGATCCTGTCCGCGATGGTCGCCTGGGACGGCAACATGGCCGACGGCTCCTCGCCGCTGTCGGACCTGGCCGGGGTGCAGGTCCACTGCTCGATCACACCGGGCTTCACGCCGGGCCCGAACACCCTGCAGTCCACGTTCATCGCCCAGGGCGTGCGCCCGATCGGCGGGCTGCTGGCCGGCTACTCGTACTACATCTGCCTGGTCTGCGTGAATCAGGCCGGGCTGACCGGCCCTCCCTCAAACGTCGTACCGGTCATCCCCAACCAGCCGATCTCACCCGGTGAGGTGATCACCCAGCCGGTGCTGGTCGGGTCCACCACCCTCGGCTACGCGACCACCACCCCGCGCGGGCCCGTGCTCTACGACTTCGAGTTCGACCTGCAGGGCTTCGGCCTGGACACCGGCTGTACCTGCACGCTCGGGCTCGACAACACGATGGGCTTCACCGGGGCCCAGGCGGCGGTGATCACCTGCGACGGGCTGACCTGGCCGGTGGTGATCGGCCCGCCGATCCCAGTGGTCCTGGGTGACCCGCTGTGGGTGCAGTTCATCTACCAGGGCTCTATCAACCTCGGGGCCACGTTCGTCGGCATCCGCTGGTACGACAGCAACGGCGTTCTCTACAACGAGTCCGACGTCGGCCCGGCCCCGATCAGCGGCGAGCCCGGCCAGTGGTGGGCGTTCAGCGTGGGGGACACCGCGCAGAAGGCGGGCTACGCGCGGGTCGTGTTCGGGGACGAGGAGATCCCCGCGGCCGGCACCCAGATCTGGTTCGACGACGTGCAGGTCTCGGGCAACCTCGGCTTCGCCTTCTCCGCAGTGACCGACGTGGACTCTGTCGGCAACCCGTACAACCAGGGCATCTCGATCTTCGGCCTGCCCGGCCTGCAGGAGGCGGTGGCGGTCTACGACGCGGCCGGGCGCAACGTGCAGGCCGCGATCGACAGCATGGGCAACTTCACCGGGCAGGTCATGGCGGCCAACACCGACCTGTACGCGGGCGGGCAGTCGCTGCTCAACGACATCCTGCCGCCCTACCCGCTCGGGCTGATCGCCTACACCGGGGTGCCGGCCTCCTCGCTGCCCTACCCGTCCACGCCGACCACCGGCTCGATCAGCATCGAGGAGATCGACTTCCAGGCGGTCGCCGGCCGGCGTTACATGATCATGGCCGAGGACTTCAACTTCGCCATGGCCGCCAGCGGCGGGGTCAAGCTGTTCTTCTACGGGACCAACGACGGCACCGCCCCGTCCACCTCGTCCACGCTGCTGGCCCGTGGCATGGTGCAGCGCGCCGCCGACACCAACAACTGGTCCGGCCCGTTCATCCACACCTTCACCAGCCAGGCCGGCGCACTGTGGAAGATCCTGTTCGCCGCGCTGGCCAACGGGACAAGCGCCACCTTGCAGCTGACGGCGATGGAGGCCAACCCCGGCGACGACCTCGACGGCACGCTGAACCTGCGGCTGAGCATCATCGACCTGGGGATCGCCCCGCCGATCGGTGGCCAGGTGATCCTCAACTCGACCGGTGGCGCGGGCGGCGGCACCACCAAGACGACCTACACCAAGACCTACAACTGCACCCACACCTACAGCTACCAGGGCTCAGACGGCGGCAACCCGAACCTCAAGATCGACACCGACGGGAACTGCTACCAGGGCGGGGACTACGGCAACACCTATAACGGCCGGGCCAAGACCTGGTTCACCACGCCGTCCTCAATGGTCACCGACCTGTCCGGGGCGACCATCAACTGGGCGAAAATGTATTTGAATAACAACCACACCTGGTACAACTCCGGCATGACGCTGTCGATGGGCAACGACAGCCGGACGTCATTCGGGTCCACCGCGGGCGACCCAGGCGGCGCGACCGGCTACTTCCACGTGGCCTTCTCCGAGGGCCAGGCCAAGTGGTTCACCCTGCCAAGCTCGATGTACAGCGCGCTCACCTCGTCCAGCCGGAACCTGGTCATCTGGGCGGGCACCAACTCGCTGAGCTCCTACGGGTACTTCGCCGGGGCGGGTCAGAGTTGCCTGTCGCAGATACAGATCAAGTACCCCAAATAGGGGAGAACCCATGACCTCGCCGCTGCTGATCGGCTTCTCGAACAACACCGACCCGGCCAGCCTGAACGCTGCGGCGGCCGACCTCGCGCGCCGCTGGCGGCAGCTAGCCGCGGACACCCGCAGCTTCGCCGCCTGGTTCGCCCTGTGGGACCAGGCCACCGTGCAGACCCTGTTCAACCTCGACCCGGACAAGGCCGCTGCGGAGAGCTACGCCATCGCGCTGATGAACACGCTGGCCCAGATCTTCTACGGGCAGGTGCAGCAGGGCGGGACCGGGGGCACCGGGGCCACGCTCGAAGACTTCGACACTGGGCTGCGGGTCATGGCCGGGCCCAACGTCCCGGTCAGTGTCTGACGCGGCTCCCCGCTATGTGAGCTACGACCGCTGGGACGCCACCAACCAGGAGATCACTAGGCGGCTCGGAGCGCTCGAACGTGACGCCATAGGCCTGCGTGGCGCTGAGCAGGAGCACCGGTCGCTAGAAGACCGGCTCGACGCGCTGGAAGGCGCCAGCCGCGAGCACGAGACCAGCATGCGGGGGAGGAGGAACCGGGCATGGGTGATAGTGCTGGCAGTGACGACGGGGATCGTCTGCCCGCTGATAGTCACCGCCGTCATCACGCTCATCCACTTGCGCTCTCTTGGCTGATCCCGCGCTGGGCGGTGGCCGGGCTGCTGGTCCTGCTCGCGGTGACGATCGCCGCCACGGTGGTCGATGCCATCGGCACGATCGACCTGCTGAACCGGACCGTCCAGCTGCAGCACGAGGTGTGCGACATCCACATCAAGATCAGGCTGTGGGAGTCGATAGCCGCCCACCGGCCGGGCATCCCGCCCATCCGCGGGCCGATCCTGGGGAACACGCCAGACTTCTGCCCGCGCCTGCCCGGCTGACATACTGGCACCGTCCCCGCTCTCCCTACGCATGCCCGGAGGCGGGGATCCATGGCGTTCGGAATCGACTACAGCTACGGGAGCGGCCTGTCGGTCAACCGGATGAAGGCGGCCGGGGTGACGTTCGTCTGCCGCTACCTGGCCTGGCTGCCCAACTCCAAGTGCATCAACAAGACCGAGTTCCAGAACCTGATCGCCGGCGGCATGCACGTCGTGTTCGTGTGGGAGGGGACCGGCCGCGACCTGGTGAACGGGTTCCGCGGTGGCCAGCACGACGCGCAGGAGGCCAGCCGGCAGGTGGCCGCGATGGGCGCACCGGGCTGCCCGATCTACTTCGCCCCGGCCGACTACGACGTGCCACCTGGTGACCAGGGCATGTATAACTCCTACCTGGACGGGGTGGCGTCCACCATAGGCCGGCCCAGGACCGGGGCCTACGGCGGGTACTGGCCGCTGTCGCGGGCGTTCGCCGCTGGCAAGTGCCACTACGCCTGGCAGACCTACGCCTGGTCCGGGGGCAACCTGATCAAGGGCGTCCACCTGTACCAGTACCAGAACGGTGCCCGGATGGGCCCGGCCGAGGTGGACTACGACCGCAGCTACGCTGCCGACTGCGGATGGTGGCCGAGGCCCAGGGCCGCCGCCCCGGCCAAGCCTGCTCCTGCCGCCCCAGTGGCGCACAAGGCGGGCGAGCCCTACGCCCACGACGCGGGTGGCCGGACCCTCACGCGCATCGCCTCCGACCGGGGCACTACGGTGGAGCACCTGCTCACCGTGCCGGGCAACGTGGCGCTGCTGGCCAGCCTGACGATCCCCGCGGGCAAGCACTTCTTCACCACCAACCCGTAGGGGGGCACATGAGACGCCGGGACAGGGGGCCGTCCAGGCGGGAGCGCAAGAAGGAAGACCAGGCGCGGCCAGCCCCGCACAACTGCGAGGCGGTCATGCGGATCCGGCGCCTGTCATCCCTGATGCAGGCCAGGATGGCGGTCGGCCAGCAGCACATCCTGATCGGCGAGGTCGTCAAGATCCTCGACCCCGAGGGCAAGTACGTGCCGCCGCTGCCACCCGGCGCCGACCCCGTGTTCGGCACCCTGCCGGTCACCGCCCCGGAGAAGCCAGAAGACCCGCAGCCCTAGCGGCTGCGGGTCTCTGCGGGGCCCGGTCTCACCTCCCCAGGGGCACCCTGTGCTCGTGCGCCTTGACACTGGCCATCGGCGCGGGCGACCCGGACAGGTAGCTCTGGACCAGCCGGCCCTCGACCACAATGTCCACGCGCATGATCGCCCGGCCGTGACCAAGACTCTCGGCGTAGTAGCTGATATAGCTCCGCACGTCACACCGTCCATTCCGAGATGTCGTCGCCGAACTCCTTGGCCAGGGCCTCGGCGGCTGCGTGCCGCAGGCTGGCGGGGGTGGGCAGCAGGCTCCTGGCCAGGTCACTCAGGGTGCCGTCGCGCCAGTTGTTCACGGCCATCTGCAGGGCCTCGCTGAACCGGCCACCCACCATGTTCTGGACGTAGCGGGCCTCTTGCCGCAGCGCGGCGTGGACGGCCTCGGGGGCCTGGGCCAGCACCCGCGCCTGGCGGGCCTCAGCCTGCGCTACCAGCGAGTGGGTCTCAGGAGCCGGGCTGCACACCTCGCACGGGAAGGTGCTGGCACCGTCGTGGTAGTGCTCCGGGGTCTCGGCGTAGCCGTTGGGGGTGGTGGTCATGTCTGCTCCTTGGTCTCGGACCCACGCTATGCGCGGCGTCTACCATTGTCAACAGTTCGGGGCCCCTCGGTATTCCGGGGGGCCCCTCGCTGCTGCTCCTCTCAGGGCAGGTCGGCCACCAGCGCGGCGGCGTCCAGGTACAGGGCCGAGGCCGCGATCCGCTGGCGCGCGGTCTTGGCGTCGGTCGAGTAGATCACGCCCTGCATCAGGTAGCGGTGCAGGATCCGGGTGTGGTCATGGTTCTCGACCGTGGGCGGTGCCGCGTCCGGCCGGGCGAACTCGACCGTCGGGCTGGTCGGCGCGCTGGCGTCCGGGTCGTAGGGCCGGTCCCGATGCCCTGCCGTCCGGTTGGTGATCGAGAGCACCCGGTCGTACTGGAACTCGACCTGCTCCCAGTCGCGGGCCCGGATCTCATCGGCGAGCATGGCCAGCCGGGTCTCAAGGATCATGAGCCCGCGCTCTGTGCTGGCGCTGGCGGCGTCGATGACTTTGCCCCACTGCTCGTGGTCGAGCAGGTTGCCGACGTCGCCGGCTGCGTCACGGGCGGCTGTGATCTGTGCGTCTGTGGCCATTGGCCTGTCTCCTGTCTCTTGGGCCGGGGACGCCCCGGCTACCTCCATTATATCAAACTGTTGACAAGGCTCCCTGACCTATGCTCCCAGCGAGGGCCCCTATGTTAAGCCGCGAGGCCCCACAGGGCCCGGATCCACCGGGCCGGGTTGCGCCCCTGGTGGTCCTCCATCAGTTCGTAGGCGGTGCCCTTCTTGTAGCCCTTGGCCGCGTTGCAGGCGTGGCAGAGCACGAACAGGTTGGGCAGCCAGGTGAGGTAGCCCGCCGACCACGGGTGGCCGTGGTCGATCTCGGGCCGGTCCTTCGAGCGGCAGAAGCAGCAGGTGCGCCGGTCGGCCCGCAGCACGGCGTTGCGCAGCCGCCTGGGGATCTTGGCGCTGTGCTGCTTGCCGCGCGGCCGCCCGAGGACGTCGCGGGCGAACTTGCGGTAGCGGGCCCGCCACTCGCGGGGCACGCAGATGCTCACCAGGATCCAGGCCGACCCGGACAGCCAGACGATCACGGCAGCGGGGATCGTGAGCACCACCGCGGCGAGGGCAAGATCAACTATCACTGAGCACCACCGGCTCCACTACATCACCGTTCCTGACCGCCCGGCCCTGCTTGACCAGCTGGCCGAACGCCTTGACCACCTCGGACGCCTGTAGCTCGGGCACGGCGCCGATAAGCTCGCCCCACCGCATCGGGCCCCGCAGCGCGGCCAGCACCTGCAGCTGGGCGGTGGCCATGTCCGCGGCCTGTCCCTGCAGCTGGGCCACCCGCTGCTGGTCGAGCCCCACGGCGTTGTGCAGCCGGGCCAGCACGTCCTCGTTGGGCTGGCGGATCGTCGGGGCCAGCCGCTCGGCGGTCTCGAAGGCGTCGGCGACCCAGTCGGTGCGGATGGTCACCGAGTTCCGCCCGTCGGGGGTGTCGCCGTAGCCGAGGCCGAAGGTCGGCTCGCCGTTGGGGAACTGCTTGGGAAGCTCCCACGGCTTGACCGGCATGTTCAGCATCCCGCCGCTGACTTTGTCGCCGGTCCGCAGCACGAACACCGACCCGCCGGCCAGGATCGAGCGAAGCTCGCTGGACCCGCCCAGTTCCTTCATCGAGGGCACCTGGGCGGCCAGCCGGACCCGGAAGCCGACCTTGCGGCCGAGCTTGAGGATGTCGAGCAGCAACGGCACGCTGCCCTTGACGGCCAGCAGGATGGGCGCCTCGTCGATCGTGATCTCGATGAACGGCAGCCCGGTCATCCACGGGTCGAAGAAGTGCATGCCCATGCGGGTGCGGCGCCGGCACCCGGTGCGGCTGCAGACCCGGCCCTCCTCGATGCCGTGCTCGGGGCACCAGCGGGAGTTGGCCAGGAACTGGGACCGGGCCCGCATCGCGTCGTGCAGGCCGCGCAGGTAGGCCATGCACTCATCGAGCCCGCAGGCGTAGGGGACGTGGTCGCGCCACGCGGGCAGGGCCTGGCCCTCCTGCGGGTCGAGCACCACCGGGGCGATGATGCCGCTGCTGGCCGAGATGCACAGCCCGAGGTCGATAAGCCCGGTCTTCCCGCTGCCGTCCACCCCGGCGATGATCGTGTGCTTGGCGCCGCCCCGGCCTGAGCCGCGGATGAAGTAGCGCTCGTGGACGTCGCCGCCCTCGGGGAAGCGGCCGACCACGGCCAGCCCAGTGGCGAGGTCGATGCCGAGCCCGTCCCACTGGCGGGGCTCCATCAGCGTGTTGGTCCGCAGCAGGGTGAGCATCCCGCGGTCCTTGCGGCCATCGGGGGCCTGCTCGGCGTAGGCCTCGACAATGCTCTTGCCGTAGGCGGCGGCGAGGGCCGACCGCTCGGTGATGATCTGGTCGATGTGGGTGCGCGAGCCCCGGCACAGGATCGGGTAGACCACGCCGTTGCTGATCTGGCGCGGCGGGCCGAGGGTGGCGAACCACTTCTTCACCTCGGCCAGGTCGTTCCATATCTCGATGTCACCGGGCGGGGCCACGACCGTGGGCTCCTTGGGCCGCCAGGCGTAGTGAGCCCACCAGCGCATCGCCATGGCCAGCCAGCCCAGCAGGTAGACGCCGGCCCACGGGCCGTACCCGGTCACGGCCAGCACGGTGATCCACAGCGAGGTCCACAGCGCCCAGGCCTGGGTGTTCCTGCGGGGGAACGGCTCGCGCGCCCTGGTGGCGATGATCGTGATCGCCGAGATGAGCACCGCGGAGACCGCAGCGGCCATGAACGAGTGGGCGGCGTGGCAGACCAGACCAGCCAGCGCGCCGGCGAACCACGCCACCGGCACCAGCTGGAACCGCCAGCGGAACGGCTTGGGGGTCTTGGCCTTGCCGCTCCTGATGTTCTCTAGCTCAGCGTCGATCAGCTTGCGCATGCGGGCCCGGTCGGCCCGCTTGAGGGAGTTGAGGTCAGGAACGAGCGGGGCCGGTCGCTCCTGCTTCCGGCCCCGCTGCTTGCTTCTGCGCAGTGCCACTTACCTGCGCCGCCACCATGGCGCGATCAGCATGCTGACCACCGCCCGGATGCCCTGGACGACGAACGCGCCCTGGCTGTTGCTGATGTTCATGTCACCTCCTACCGCTCCCGGTGAAGCTCACGCATGGCCTTGCGGTGGGCCCGCCATCCCATGGCGAACCCGGCCAGGAAGATCACCAGCGAGTAGCCGAGGACGATCAGGATCCCGTGCATCAGTGACTCAGGAACTCCTTCTCCGGGGCCTCCTGGCCGCTGGCGTCCACGCTCTCCTGGGTGGTGCCGTAGGTGGACTCGATGTGGTCCTTGAGCGCGATCGAGTGCTCCTGCAGGCGGGCGTTGGCGTCCCTGATGTCCTGCAGGTCGGTGTGGATGTCGCCGACCAGGCCCAGGGCTGTCGAGTCGGAGCCGATCATGGCCTGCAGGCCATCGCCCAGAGCCTGGACCTCGTTGAGGTCGTTCTCGTGGACCGAGGTGTCGGCCTTGGCTGCGAGGGCCTCGGCGGCTTCCTTGCTGGTGTCGTAGGTGACGTCGGACACGGTGAATCCTCCTGCTGATCTTCCGTTGGTCGATGGGCTGGCTGGTGCCGACCCTCTGGGTGAGTGCCCGTTGGTTGACGGCGGCGGGCCGGCGCCGGCTGTGTGCCCGTCGGCGAGCGGCGGGTCGTCTTCGATGGGGTCGCCCAGCGGCTGGCGGAACTGCTGCGGCGGGACGGCGGCAAGCTGCTGGCTCATGGTCGGCTGCTGCTGGCGCTGCCGGGCGGCCACCTGCATCCGGTGGTTGTGGGCGGTGATCTCCTGGTCGAGCGTGAGGTGCTGCAGTTCGTGGTCGGCGCCCTGCTTCGCCCGGTCCCGCTCCCGCTGCTTGGCGGCGAGCTTGTGGTCGTTCCACCCGGTGCGGAACCCGTGGCGGGTGGTGGGGAACCCGCGGCGGGCTTCTCCCGCCCACCACCCGGCCGTCTCCTGCCGACGCTGGCGGGTGGCGGCTGCCGCGTTGCGGGAGGGGGGAGACGCGCGGCGCTTGCCGATCGCCCGCCCGGTCTCCTTCCCGGCCTCCCGCACGGCGTAGAAGACTCCTACCAGGAACAGGATTGCGACGATGGGCATCTCAGCCTCCCGTGGTCGTGACGCCGGTCTGCACCGAGGCCGGGAGTTGGTTGAGCGCGGCGATGGGTGCCGCTCCCGCGACGATGATCACGGCGAGGGCGATCGACAGGAAGTAGGTCCGCTTCTTCGCCTGGTTGCGCGGCATCCAGTCGTGGATCACGAAGTAGGCGAGCACCGCGAACAGCGTGGCGGCGATGGCTGCGGTGCTCCATCCGGTGAGGGTGGCGAGCCACGGGCCGGCCCAGCTGGACACCCAGGCGAACAGCAGGGCCAGGTGGGTGATCAGCCAGCCGGTCAGGCCGATCAGCAGGATGCCGGTGAACACCGCGATCGAGCGCAGGGTGGCGAACTTGCCGGTGAAGTAGGCGGCGATGGACAGGCCGATCAGCACTGGGCCGATGATCAGGGGGGACATTCAGAGCACTCCGAGCAGCAGCAGGGCGGCCACCAGGACCACCACGGTGGCGAGCAGCCGGGGGAACGAGGCGGCGACCCAGATGATCAGGTAGCCGGGCGCGGCGCACGTGTAGGTGTGCAGGGCGCCGTAGGTGTAGCGCAGGCCCTTGAGGATCTTGCTGTCGTAGAACTTGGCGCTGCGCGCGTGCAGATCCCAGGTGGCCAGCAGCGAGGGCGGCTGGGCGGCCAGCAGGTTGGATCCGGTCATGATCGACGGCAGGGTGATCGTGGGCAGGGACCAGCGGCCTCCCTCGCGCGTGCGCGCGGGCTGCGCGTTGGCCTCGGGGTTGGGGGGCATCTCGTCCGCGTGGTCAACCGGGCGCAGCGGGATGACGACCCGGTCCCCGTCGGTGGCGGTCATGCTGCCCTCCTCACGGCTCGGGCCCGCTCAGTCAGGTCGGTGGCCATCTCGTTGAACAGGCGCTCAGCATCGGGGTGCCGGACGGCCATCGAGCGCCAGTAGTCGAACGCTGCAGCGGCCTGCCGCTTGCCGGTCGGTGCGGACTGCACCTCGCGCTCGTGGTTGATGACCCGCGCATCGCAGCGGCGCGGCTTGAGCGTGCCACCGGGCCCGCGCTGCCTGCGCTCGCCGGCCATTACTGGGCCCTCCGCACCAGCGCGTCGGCGAGAGCCTCGATGTCGTCCTCATGGAGGCGCGGCACCCCGCCCTGTCCCCCGTTCGTCAGGGCGGGATGCCGCGCGCTGGTGACCCGCAGAGGTGGGTCACTGCGGGCCACCAGGTCGGTGGGCGTCAGGTGCGACAGGGCCCGGCCGATCTGCCGGCGCCAGCGCCAGCCCAGGTAGCAGACCCCGGCTCCTACGGTGATCATGGCCCCGCCGATCAGGCCGTAGGCGATGATCATGATGATCGCCTCGATGGCCCGCAGGGCGGCTGCGACCGCGCTGGCCACCGCAGCCAGGACGAACACCACGATGGCTGCGATGGCGAGGGTCTCGATACCACCGCCACCGCCACCGCCACCGCTCTCGATCACGGTGTTGCGGTTGCCGCGGATCTTGACGTCCCTCATGCCAGATTCACCTCGACCAGCCGGTAGCCGTTGGGGGCGGTGATCGAGAACTGGTGCCAGAGGTCGCGGTCCCAGCGCTCGTTGCGCAGCCAGGACTGGCCGATGGCCATCATGGCCTCGGTGTCGTTCTCGTCCACCACCCGGTGGATGGTGTCCTGCGTCTGGGAGCCGCGCTGGATCTGCAGGCGCTGCATACGCTCTGCCATCGCTGCCTCCCTCACCGTGGTGTCAGTACAGGGGAGTGTACCCTGCCTATGGGTACAAGTACCTACAGGTGGGAGGAGATTCCTGTGAGCTTGCGTGCGGATGTGGCAGGAGACCTGGCCGAACTGATCCTCACGGGCCAGCTGCGGCCGGGAGACACACTGCCGTCCGAGGGTGAGATCGCCGAGGAGCGCGGGATCTCCCGCACCACCGTCCGGGCGGCCTATGCCGACCTCGAAGCGCGGGGGCTAGTCGTGAGCCGGGCAGGAGCCCGCCGCCTGGTGGCCTCCCGCACGCTCCTCACGATCAACGTCACCCGCCCGGCCAACCGGGTGGCGGGCACCCAGCGGGAGACCCGCGGCGCCGACTCCTGGGTGCATGACGTCGAGACCCTCGGGCTGCAGGCGGGAGAGAAGCTCTCGGTGCAGGAGGGCGTGGCGGGAGACCTGGCCGGGAGGCTGCAGATCGGTGAGCAGGAGAAGGTGATCACCCGCGAACTGGCGAGGTCGGTGGACGGCGTCCCGCACAACGTGGCCACGTGGGTCTTCCCCCGGTGGTATGCCGCGAGCACCAAGCTGACGCTGCCCGGCTCAATCGAGGGCGGCTCGATCCCCTACCTCAACGGGATCGGCTACGGGGCCGACAGCTTCGAGGTCGAGGTCGAGACCCGGATGCCGGACCGGGATGAGCAGGCGCTGCTGCAGATGCCGTCGGGGATCCCCGTGCTGATCACCTACCGGACCGGCATGCACCTGAGCGTCCCGGTGTTCGTAGAGGTGACCCGCTGGCGCGGGGACCAGACCAGGCTCAGGATGGAGTCGTGATGGCAGCAGAACCGGTGCCCGAGGAGCCGACGTGCTACCGGTCCCTGATCGGGATCATGATCCATGGCCCAGGCTGTCCGCACCCGCCCGGTGAGACTGTGCTGGTCTGGGGCGACTGCGGCATGGACGTCGTGCCGCGCGACAGCGACCACGGCTACCTGCAGATGCAGCGGGTGCCGGCTGACCTGGTGGACGACAACGGGATCACGTACCGCCCCGGCTGCGAGCGTTAGCTCTCCCCGTTGCTGATCATCTTGACGGCCTGCTTGGCGTAGTGCTCAGTCACGCCCTTGTCGGCGTGCCGGCGCTGGAAGCTCACCCAGCCCATCGGAAGGTCATCCAGCCGGTCCTGAGTTGCCCACGCGAGAAGCTGCTCCGCACTAGGCTGACTGCCCAGGCGCCGGGCTCGGGCTGGTCTCGCAGGAGCGCTAGCCCGTGGCTGGGGAGTGGCACCAGCCCCGCTCCGCTCGTGGCCAGAGTCTCCCCCAGACCTGGACCTCCGCTTGACCAACCCGAGCCCGGTGCCCAGGCTCGCCGCCGCAGCTAGCGGGGGAACCACGGCGGCGAGCTTCTCGGGCCAGGTGGCACCCAGCCCGACGTGTGCGATGTTGCCCGCGACCGACGCGAGCAGGCCCACCAGGGTGAGCAGGGCCGCCCAGACCTTGATGTAGGTCTTGTCCTCGTGGCGGGCGTTCGCGGTGTACCAGCGAAGCTCTCCCAGCACGAGGAAGGCGTCTAGCAGAATGGGCCATGCGACCGCCGCCCAGAGCGGCAGCCCGCCCCGCTGGCTGGCGAAGTCGAGCAGCCCGCGGTACGACAGGCCGAGGGCGGCGATCGTGGTCACCCAGCAGATCACGCCGATTGCCCGGTCTGACCACCGGACCCCCAAGCTCTCGGTCACATCCACGCAGGCCTCCCTGTACGTACAGGTTCGGGCCTAGAGTACATGGCCGGGAGGGTGGGTGTCATGACACCGAACCGGAGCGCGGGCCGGATCGAGGACGAGCTATGGGATGCGTTCCTGGTCAAGTGCCGTGACGAGGGTCTGAGCAACACCGACGGGATGCGCCGGATGATCCGCACCTGGACGGGCATGCCAGAGCCCGTCGCCCTCGACGGGGAGACGGGCTCGGCGGTTGAGGAGTTCCAGTGGTTCAGGTCGTTATCCGGTAGGGGTAGAGGTCGCCCTCACGGGCCTCGCGCTCCGACCCGGACGGGCTGCCGTACCCGCGGCGCATGATCTTGCCCTTGTCGGTGTAGAACCACCCACCGCTGCACAGGTTGTTCATGGCCTCGGTCGAGGAGACGGTCACCCAGCCCCGCCACCACAGGAACACGCCCTCGGGCGTGAACGTGGCGATGTGGCTGCCCATCAGGTGGACCTGGACCTCGGTCCCGCCGATCCCCTCAACCTCGGTGAACCGGCCGAACCGGTAGCCGTTGGTGTTGGCCAGCACCCTGCTGGGGTGCTTGGACCGGGCGATGGCCACGGCGCCGGCATAGTCCAGGCGGTAGCCCATCGGCACCACGTAAGGCGGGCCGTGCTTGTCCTCGGTGGCGAGGTCGGCGGCTGCCACCTCGACGTCGGGCTCAGCCAGCACCCGCTCGATGGCGGGGGCCATCTCGGTCAGTTCGGCCTCAAGCTGCTTGCCGGCCTGCCGGGCGGCTGCCTTCTTCTCACCGGGGGAAAGCTCGCCGAACTTCTTGCCAGCGGGCCAGGTGAAGCCGTCCTGCAGCCAGCTTGAGAGCAGGTGCTCCTCGCCGAACTGGACGACCACGATCCGCACCTCATAGCGGCCGGCCTCAGCCAGCACGGGGAAGGCGCCGAGGATGTCGTCGTGGGATGGGCGGCTGTCAAAGTCCTGCTGTGCCAGCCAGCGTCCCTGGTCGGCGTGGTCGTGGATGTGGACCCGGTAGTGCTTCATGTCTGCTCCTGCTTGTCTGCTGTCTCTGCCCCCAGCCTGGCCGGGGGATCCACTATTGTCAACAGATCCAGCCACCTGGATGTTCCTGGCGATGTGGTTGGCTGCCGCCCCGGTGGCAGCGAGACCGGGCTCAGAGACGGCCGAGGCAGCCAGGGCCGCTAGGCGCCTGGCTGCCTCGACAGCCTCGGGGTAGGTGGTCACTGGCCTTCCTTGGGCGCGTGCATGGCGCGCTCGTGGTGACCGCCCTTGGGGCAGTCTGGGTTCCACGACCAGGGCTGGACCTTGACGACGCACCATGCGTCGTGCCGGGCCTCGTACTGGACCTGCTCCCCGCACTTGTCGCAGGGACCACTGCCACGGCCGGGGTCGGCGATCAGGTCGAGCCGGGGCGTGGCGTTCGGGAAGTACCGCTTGACGCAGAGGTAGCCGAGGTGGTGCTCAGGCGGCTGCGGCTTGGCGGGCGTCTCCCGGTGGTGCATCTTGGCCGCGAACTCCGGGTCGAAGCTCAGGGTCTTGCGCTTGCCCGCGATGTGGCCGATCAGGGCCTGCTGGGTGTCGAACACCTTGCGGCACGAGCACTTGTACTCGTCCTCGTCGCCCGGCTTCCAGAACACGGCGTTGGACACGTTGCGGTCGATGCCGTCGGGCGAGTAGCTGTGGTTGAAGTAGCGGTAGACGCTGCGCACCCACAGTTCCGACATCTCGGCGTGAGCGGCGGCGATGATCCGCTTGGCCCGCTCGACGCTGGCCTTGGGGTAGTAGCCGCCCTCGTCCTCGGCCAGCGACTCGATACTCATGATCGTGTCGGGCCCGCTCGACCGGTTGGTACGGGGCTTGCCCCTGCCCGAGGAGTGGTAGCCGTATATCGAGTAGCTCAGCGCGGCGTTGCCGGGCGGGCTCAGGAACGAGCCGGACCCGGCATCCTTGCCGGTGCGGAACTGGTAGACGGCCTCGATGCCCTCGCGCTCGACCTCCTTGGCCGTGATGCCGGCCTTGGCCAGCGTGGCGATGACGTCCTCAAGGGTCGCGCCCTCGGCGTCCTTGCCGCGCACGATGATGCGCCAGGACTGGACGTCGCCGACCCGGAAGTTGGCCGGCAGGTGCTTGGCCACCTCGGCCGGGGTCGGGTGGACGGGCTCGCTGCGGCGGTCCCAGCGGTAGTTGGTCTCGACGCTGGCCACCTTGTCGGCGGTCAGGTCGGGGGCCTGGTCTGTCATGTCTGCTCCTTGTGTCTGGGTCTCATCATTGTCAACAGATCCAGGCGCGCGGATGTTCCCCGCGATGGCGTCGGCGGCGTGGCCGGCGCCAGCGAGGTCGTCGTCTGAGACCGCAGAAGCGGCCGACGCCGCCAGGCGCCGGGCCGCTTCCACAGCCTCTCGGTAGGAGGTCACAGGTCTTCCACCAGCTTGCTGCTGACGTCCACCTGCATGCCGACCCGCGTGCCGGGCCCGCGCAGCTTGCCCTTGGTGGTGATCTGCACGCGGGTGATCCCGTTCAGGCCCATGCCGTCGGGGTTCTCGTGCTCAGCGATCACGATGCCGAACCACTCGCCGCCGCCGCGCTCCTCGGGGATCCGCACCCGCACGTGGCGGGTCGGGCACTGGTCGGCGCGGTGGTAGCTGTGGGCGGTCACCTCGGTGATGTCGCCGTAGCTCCGCAGCCCGTACTTGACCGGCACCCGGAACTCGTCCGGCCGGGTGACCCAGGTCTGGGTGCGCCCGTTGCGGCGCCACTCGAAGATCTTGCCCGCCGGCTCGTGGTTCTCGTGGAACGTGTCGGCGGTCAGGGCGTCCTGCTTGGTGATCATGTCTGCTCCTCGTGTCTTGTGCTTGCGGGGCTCGGGGCGGGCCTTGTGCTCCTCGTAGATGGCCGAGGTGGTCATGCCGCACCACTCGCAGCGGCCGGTGCCGGGGGTGTAGTGCGGGCCGTCTCCGGTCACGCAGTTCCACGCCGGGGCGGTCCGGTCGAACAGCGCCTGGTCGATGGGCCTGCGCTCGCTGGCCATCTCGGCGATCACCTGGTCGGCCACGGCCCGCACCTTGCCCTCGGGGTCGCCGGCCTCGAACTCGCGCTGCAGTTCCGAGGGCTCCTCGATGCGCCGCGCAACGGCCCAGCCACACGGGTCGGTGGGGTTCTCGCGGTCGCCGTCATCGAGGCACTCGACCGCGATCACCACGTAGGTGCCGGGGGTCTCGCGGATGTGGTCCTCAAGCGCGCCGCCGACGAACTCGCTGGGGTGCATGATCAGGCCGGCGTAGCCGTACTGGCCGGTCCAGCCCTTGAGCAGTTCCCAGCCCTGGCGCCGTGCCTGGTCCTCGAAGTCGGTCTCGTGCTGGGCCAGGATCTGGCCGTCGCTGGTCGTCTCCATGATCAGTTCGGGCGCATAGACACCGGGCTTGGCGCTCGATATGGCGCCACCCGCGTGGACCGTGACCGGGTGGTCGAAGTCCATGATGTCGTTGAGCGGCCGATCCGCGTTGCGCGCGGTCTCGACGTGGAAGGCCATGTTGGCCTCGGCGATGCCGGTCTCGGCGATCGACGAGGTCTCCCGGTGGCCGCACTCGCACTGGATGAACACCTGGCCTAGCTGCGTCTCGCGGCCGGCCTCACGGTGGGTGGTGTGCATGACTGCTCCCTGCTGTCTGCTGTCTCTGTCATTGTCAACAGTAGCAGGGCCCTGGACATTCCTGCCGACGGTGTCGGCCAGGGCGGTGATGTCGCCGATCCGGCCGAAGTCCACCACCCCGGCTGCCTTGGTGGCGAGCCGGCGCGCGGTCTCGACCACGTCCTCGTAGCGGGGTTCTGGCATCGTGCTCTGCTCCTTGATCTCCTCGCGGCACAGTGGGCACCGCCTGGTGGTTGAGTGCTGCTTCAACTGGCGCTCGCGGTTGCGGTCGCCGGCCTCGGTGTGGACCACGGTCCAGCCGATCATCTGGGCCTCGGCGAGCGCGAACAGGCGGTTGCGCCGCCCGCGGCGACCGGCGAGCCGGTCCTCGACCTCGCCCTCGGTCCACCCGGTGTAGTGCCTCGGCCAGTGGGCCTCGGGCGCCGCTGTCTTGATCGGGCGGTCGAAGTGGACCGTGTAGATGGTGCCCATCTGGCCGCTGCCCACCGGGGCGGTGCGCGCGGGGCGGCCAGAGGGCGGGAAGGTCATGCCCGGACCAGGTAGTCACGCAGGGCGGTGAGCCTGCCGATGGCGCTCTCAAGTTCCAGCACCGTCCCCGCGGCCCAGCCCGGCCGCGCGGCTTCGAGCCCGGTGTGGACGCCGTGCAGATCCTGGTAGACGTACCGGATCACGTGCCGGGCCTCGGCCCACTGCGAGCGGCTCATCTGCTTCATCTCG